>Ga0116229_10003577_pt1 | contig 25580 bp, 10 predicted proteins | sample S1TSphgellanicum_3_FD_87313 | JGI IMG/M metagenome (GOLD analysis project Ga0116229, IMG submission 87313) | Host-associated microbial communities from peat moss isolated from Minnesota, USA - S1T2_Fc - Sphagnum magellanicum MG | ecosystem: Host-associated > Plants > Peat moss > Unclassified... | reverse complement strand
GGGGTTTGAGACAAATGAAAAGGGGCGCGGGGGGGGGGGGTGGGCGACCCCGGGGGAAGGGCCCATCTCCGGGGCGGACCCCACCCCCCCCCCCCCCCCCACTACAAACTATCAATGAAAACAAAATTGATTTCATTTCATGAATGTTTGTGTTACTATACCTTTTTTAATATGTGAATATTTTAAATGCACTTTTCATGAATTTTGTTTTATTATTAATGGCAATAAGTGATTTAAAAGGTTATATTTATTTTTTCATGAATTTTGTATATATATATATAAAATAATCTTGTCCAAGCTTTTGAGAAGTCTTTAACTTCATATTGAGTTAAAGCACCTTTAAAAGATCATATGTCAATTCAAGAAATATAGATGTTTTAAAGAAACACAAAATTTTATTCATGAAATATAGTTCACTTTCATCAACATTTTCTATGAAGTGACTTGAATATTATAGATTATTTTTATTTTATTGAATAAATCTTTGAAATTTTCTCAAGATCATCTATGTGATTTGTTTCATTTGAACAAATTTTCAGAAAGAAAAGTTATGTCAAAGTTTTGGATTTCCCAACAAATTCTCAATCAAATGTGATGTTAAATGAAAATTGAGAGGTGAACTTACATTCAATTGGGAAATTCTCTCGCCTCTTTATTGGCCTTGCCTTGCCTTGGTAGGCACGGATATTGTGTTATATTCATTCTGGAGTGTAGTAGCTTAAGGGATTTTGGCCCCTAAGTAATAGGTCTATTTTTATATGAGAATTTTTGAAAGATGATATTTTGGCTTGTGTTGAAACTTGATATTAGTTATAGAGTTATAATATCTTGAAGGATTTTGGTTTCTTTTAGAGAATGTTTTGAAGATTATATTTTTGCATGGTCAAATATTTGAGTTTCCATAATTATTTTTTTGCCTTGAGATACCTTACATTTTCTCTTGTTATTTCTCCCTTCATTTTTAGTTGCAACTGCATTTGCTCTAATTAATCCATGGATGGGCATTACCAGAATTGGTCCTCCTTTAGCTCCTCTTTGCACGTGCCCTTATTTAGGCAATGGCCATGGCCTTGTGTGTTACCCTACACATAAAACACTCGGAGAAATTTCTTAGTGTGTTTGGAGGGCTCCTTATATTCCCTCCTAGAAAAGGTGAGGGATCTTATGCCTATTCCTTAAGAGTGGGAGAAACATATGCCTTATTCACATGTGTAAGATTCTTCCCACCCTTAAGGAGTAAGTATAAGAACCCACCCCTCTTATGCCTTGTGATCAAGGAATGTTTAAGTTCATGATGATGTTCACATCATGCTTGCTTTATGGTAAAGCTCATGAGTGAGAGACATTCCCAAAATGTGGACCCAAACTTGACTACCACAATTTTCTACCCCCTTACTTTGGGAATGCCCTCACGTTGGGGCTTTACCCTACACATAAACATATAGAGATCATGATGCTTAGGATGGGGAAGACTCTTACACTTAGTCCATGAGAGTGGGAGCAATCTCACATCTATAAGTAGGCATCCCTCCTCTTTTCCAGGAGGGATACTCTTTTCATAGGTGTAAGGTGTCCTCCAAATACATTTGGAAATTTCTCCCAAGTGCTTTTACATTGCAAATTATCTTCTCAACTAAAACTAATATCATGAATGTTTAGCTCTTGGGTATGTTAGCAAATATTTATTATGTCCCACATGCATGTGCCCTCTTTCAAGTACTCAAACCAATGACCAGCTACATTTGGTGCCCCAAACCCAAGTTTATATACCAAAGCTAAAAATTGGCTAATGCAGCCAATGATTTTCTCCTGGCAATTAATTTTCCAGGTTGTTTTTCCGCAAATGTCACAAATATTTGAAGAGCATTAAAGGGAACCATGAAAAAGTGCCCATGACCAGGTGGAGTTCTAGGCCTCCTATAAAGAAAGTTATTACATGGAATAATATAGGGCAACTTACCTATATGTAATGTATTTGCCCTAATGTATGTATATTTGCCAAAGTTTTTAAAAATGAAATTTAATACTAGTATCAAAAGCAGCCAATTTTTTGTAGGTGGAGTGATGAGGCATGTCAATTGACCCAACCACATGAGGCCTGGCAAAAACCAAATGTTTATAATTCTAGCAAATAGGTACCACATTTATGGCAAGATTTTTTTGTGTGCAGGAGTTTGCAAACACAAAATGCCATCAAGGGCCACCTCTGGGTTCTTGCTTGAAGCCGCATACTCTTTTTTATTGCTTTGGATATACCATATGGGTCATGCTATTTAGATTATAAAATGGATAAATTGAATAGGAAGGCATTTTTTTAAATGCAAGATTTGGCCTTGCAACTACCAAATCTTTCACAAAGGATTAAAAATACAAGAAGAAAAAATTTCCAATTTTTTTTCTTTATGAAGTAGAAAAAAGGGGGGGGGGAGGGGGGGGCCGCAATTTTATTAGGAGCCTGGCGAAACTGAATAACCCTGTAAAAGAAAGAAAGAACCCCACGCGCGCGCACACATACACACACACAAACATGCACAAAAGAGTTCCCAGTGTGGCCATTTCAAAAAGCACCACAGGCCACTATTGATGTAATACGTGGCATGATATTATTGGACAAGACCTGTCAGCCCCCCATGGAATTGCGCCCTTGCTTTTGGGACTTGGCACAACTTTTGGGGTGACAAAAGATAATACCAATGATTTAGATGAAAGCATGGGGGGGTGAGTAAGTAGGGGCTGTCCAAAAAGCCCAAATTCTAGGCGCCCCCTTGTCTGCTTAATTCTGGTTTGTTTCTCATATTGCAGAAAATATTCTGAAAAGCACACACAATCCTAATTTTCTGGATGTTTGTTTTCTCATATTGTATGTAGCCTGGGAGAAAAATATATATATATTATTCTCAAAGGCCACAGAATCCTAATTCTGAATGTTTGTGGTTTTTTCTTTTTATAATATTCTAAAAAGGCACACATTCCTAATTCTGGATGTTTGGTTCTCATAAATTTATTCTTGAAAATGCACCGAATCCAAAATCTACCAAATGAATTTAAGAATGGAGATTGGCACAATATCCCAATCCATTTAATGAATTAAGAATGCAATTTGAGAGTCACCACCACCAATGGCTAGTGCAGTCTTCCAACATGGGTAGGCCCGAAACCATGCAACTTTTTCCTTCATGGTGATGTACCTAGAATCTAGATAGATTCATTCATTCATTCATTCATTCATGGCCCTCACTTTAGTCAGCTTAACTTCAGCTCTCAACCCTGCTTTCTTCTCCTATCTGAAATCATACAATTTTTTTTCTGTCGGTCATGGATGTTTAAGAGAGCTGATAATGGATGTCCTACATATCCCTCATCCATGTGAAAAAAAAAAAATTTATATATATATATATATAGGTGAAGAAGGCTCTGTTGTCATCACATTACGGCTTCGGATCCTATGTCCAAAGGGCATATTGCCTTGACAAGCCATAAGAACCAAGGAATACCATGACTTCTACGATTGAGACCGACCAAATTAATTTGGTCGGTGTTGCTTGTGGAGGGTAACTCTCAAAGGGCGCAAGGAGTTCCTGAAATAACCAACCCGCAAGTGGGACTCAAGGGTGATTTATTTTGGGAACTTGTTGCTCTACTAGAGTTACCCAGTATAAAGTATGAGTACCCATTGTTTGCAAAACCCTGGTCGTTGGTAGCCTTTTCATTCTTAGGAAAGAATATTCTTGGTTTCACCTTTTTTGGGTGCAATAGATCTTAGTGTTGGGTGAGGTTTTATATGGCGGAATTTTGTACTGTTTTGAGAGTTTTCCAATAACTTGTTATCACAAAATGCTTGATGATATATCAAAACTCCCTCTCCCCTCCTGAGAGGGAAATTACACATTATAAAACCCATTGGACTACTAGCTTGTGTTAAACAACAGGGCTTGTGTTTTATGTTACTAAACCACCCTTCTAGAAGGTGATTGTAAGAAACCTCCCCATGCCAACCTAGTGTGGCAAATTACACTTGGGGGAGGTGCATCAAATTATGAATGAAATCTCTCTTGAGGTTGTTATGAAATGAAAGAGGGTTATATTTCACCAAAATGTAACAATTTTAACATTGGTTACTCACAATATATATACATTGGCCCCTTCTATGCAATTCCCATCTCCTAAAGTAGATTTAACAACCAAAGTGCTTCCTTTGTAGCCTCATTGGCAACAATGTATTATGTGTTTGCATTTGATTGAGCAATCGTTGTTTGTTTGCACTTGTTCCATGTAAGAGGTGTATTTGTTAACATATGGGTATCCACTCTTTGATTGTTTTTTTTCATGGTCATCACCCCATTCTAACTCACAATATGCCACAATCTTTATAGTTCCATTGCCTTTCAATCTCAATCTTTCTTGATTTTCTTCTTTAAGGTAGTGAAAAATCTTCTTCGTTATTGACTAGTGCTTACAACTATATTGACACTTACCACTTGAGAGATATCAAGTCTCAAGATGTCACCATTAAATGCATCAATGAGCTAGTGGTTAATCTATAGGGTACATGTCTTGTGAACTCTCTTCTTCCACTACCATTGATTTCTCAATCTTCAAGTTGTTGTATCTTGTTTCTAGTGCAATGTTCATTGGTTTTGAGTTATACATGTTGTAATCCTTGAACATTGATCCAATATATATTTCGATTGATTGATTTCAAGTTTATGATCACCTTTCCTTCTTAAGATTTGCATGTTTAAATCAAAGCATAGATGTCTAGGATTTATCAAGTGTTTCATATCTCATCAAAAGATAATTCTCTACTTTTCTTGAATTTCTTGAATCACATACATTAACTCTTTTGTCATAGAATATATAATCCATAATCCTTCACTTTTTTTTTGAATCCAAAACAAGATAACCATCAAGGTGTTTGTTAGATTTTCAAGTTTTTTAGTGTTTGTTCAATCCAATGATTTCATGAATAAACACACATAATCTTTAATTTCTTTTTTGATGAATCCTTCTAGTCATTTCATATAAATAGTCCTTCTAATTCACCACTAGAAAAAATAATTTTCACAAACATTTGTTCAACCTCTAAATTTAGAGTTGTTGCCAATGTTAGAAAAAATAAATTGTTATCATTTTCACGATTAGAGCATTTATTTCATTGTAATGATCCCTTCAACTTGATCATAACCCTTCTTTCCATCTATTTAAACCAAGCAATTCATCACTTTTACCTTTGTTTTAAAGACCCATTTGCAACCTAATGTATTCTTTTCATGGGGCAACTTGACTAATTTCCAAAAGCTCTTACTTATTAAAGAATTATACTACATATTCAAATCTTCTCTCCACTTTTTCTCATCCTTTTTTTGAAGTGTTTATTTGAGTTTGTTGGATAATCAACCTTGGTATATCGTAAAAAATAATAAGGTGAAGGTGTATCTAATATTCTTGGACCCCGATCCCCCTCTTCACATTTTTTTATTGTTTTTTTTTTTGGACAAAATTAACATCTATGTCATTATTCCCATATAGTTCATAGTAGTGTTGCCATGAAGGATGTTTCAAACCACAAGGATGTCCCAAGACATCCAAGGGACACGACAAAACATCTTTATCAATGTCACTTCCAACATGATGGCAAACAATCATTTTATAACCCACATAGTCTAATATACTACCTACCTACTTGTCTTTTTTGACCTACCTACCTACATGCCTATTAAATTTTTATTTTTTAACAATAGTCCAAAAAACAAATTAATCTAGGTATAAATTCAAATAGTCAAATGGTTCAATGTCTACCATTCATACTTTAGTCATTCATTACATGATACATGAACACCATAAATGGCTTGTCCTCTATGATTTGTCCTTAATGATTATCGAATAAAAAGTGTCACATTGAACATTCAATGACTACTTGTGTTTTGTTACTCATCTATTACAATTAAGGGCCTTTAGTCATATAATGTTTAGTATGATTACAAAATCAATCATGTATGGAGTCATGGATTTAAGAATTTCTTATAGTGCTTGAACAAGAAAGTTATGTGGGAACCTTAAAAAAATATTATGGTAAGCTCCTAAGTTAAATTCTTGATCATGTTAAATTACACAAACCAAGAAGAAAAGACAATTGGTGTAATCTAGAAGCAAAGTAGTGCAAAGATGAATCATGAGATGACTTGGACTCACAAGCCTAAAATTGGGAAGAATGACCACTCTCCTCCTTGTATTATATTTTACAACTACCAATGGGATCGCATATGGTCATTTCTTTTGAAGTTTCCAAATGGGAGCCCCAAAACTATCAACTTGCAATTTTGTGAGCTCATAACTTTTTCATCTCACTTCCAAGTCAAAAACTTTCATGAGTAAATTTTCTAGCCTTTGAAATGTAATTTTTTATATGGCATATATATTTTTCTTTTCAATTGGAATTAATTTGACCCATCTACATGATGATTCAATGGTTAGGAATCATTTTGACAATTTGATTTGCAACTTTCAAATGGCCATGACTTGTACATTGTAGGTATTTGTTATAAGAATACAACCCCATTTCAATATAGCACACTTTAAGACTTTTCCAATAGTTTTAGATGTTGGATAAGATTTGATATCCCAAACCTTGATCCAAATATTCAAGACACCTTAGGAATACCCACTCCCAATATGGGCATTCAATTTTGAATGGACTAAGAGCGTTTCCCTTTAGCTCCCACCCACTTCCATTCATGTGTGTTTTTTTGCATTCTTTTGCATTCACTAAAATTTTCAATCCTTTATTCTGATTGAATCACACTTGCAAGCCTTTAGTTTGTTTTTATCCCAGGAAAGGCACTTTGTTGCCCATCTTGAAGTCAATTGTGCACCCAAATTAAGGTTGTGACAATGAAGGCAACTGTAACCCAAATAATTAATGGTCACAAGTTCTAAAATATACCTTACAATCACCAATGTTTTTGTTATTTTGTTCAACTATATAAAATGTAGATTCTAATTTTTTACCTTTTGGTCACAAAATTAAGTTACCCTTGCAAATTATATGATGGATTCAATTCATATATGAGCTTGTATTATTTGATTTTTTTTCTAAAACCAAATGTATTGCCCAAAAGAATATTGAACATTCATATGGACCTTTACAATGCAAGTATAATTTTTTTTAAAAATTTTATAAGATTCTTTTTTTAAGTATTGAATAGGTGTGCAACATGTTTCATTACAATATACAACATAAAGTGTCAATTTTAATTGGGTGAAATGACTTGAGTTTTGTAACTTCCAAAATGACTACATAATGAGAATGGATGTTGTAAAACCCAAGATAAAAGTAGCAAATCCCCAAATAGAATCTTTACAAAACCCTAGTTGCTAAACCCAAATTGAAACGGACATTTTTTCTTGTAATTTTATGTGTAATGTCTTGAAACTTTAATATTTCCCCCTTCCCCCTTCCCCTTTCTTTTACTAAACTAATGTGGAACATCATTGATGGGCTTAAACCCTCATGAACTTCTTGTCATTCATTCAATTAATTCACTTGCTCACTGATTTAAACCAACTACACATATTCATCACAATTGTGTGCTATATGTCAACCTATGACTTGGATGCATGTTTGCTTACTTTAATCACTTTAACTTTTTGTGTTCCTATTCATGCTCCCCAAGTTCTTGATGATGCCCCTTGCAAGAAATCTCAAATCATCACCATTGGCATTCTTGAAACTTTTATTGTTTATTGCATGTCCATAGTCTCAAAATTCCCAATAGTTGCAATGTTGTCATTAGATGTTCCTCAAGCTCCATATGTTCCTAACCCACAACCACTAAAAATGTATGGAAATTTATCAATTGTGTTTTTAAAGCTCCAAATGTCAAGCGCTTGTTTGTTCACTAGATGTTTGGAATAATGTTGTGCAATTCTTTAAATTTTCAAAAAGTAGTCCCGTCCACTTCTTTGATTGCTTGCATATGAAATACCCTTGACATATTCAAAATATTAGAAGAAAAGATGATAGATAATTCTTGCTTCCACCTCCCCAGATCCAAAAAAATATTGCAATTAATGTTTTAAATTTTCATTAATTTAACCCTCGATGAAAATTTTCAAAAACGCTTGGTTCTTTCAACCTCTAACATTTGTTGATTTTTTCAACTAAGGACTTTTATAGGAGCTAATAAAGGCTAGTTTTCTAGCAAAAACCATCTTGAAAATTTACCCAATTCTAAATTGAATTCTAATACTTGTTTGACATTGGTCTAGACCCATCACAATTACAAAAGTCCCCATTAATGGTTTAAATTTTATTCTTGAAGTCATATTGGGGTTTCATGTTATGTGGGAAAATAATAAAATTATATCACAACCGTGTCAAAAAGTTATGTGTGAAAATTTTCTTCATTGTATTTTTTAGAAAATGCAAGGTTTAACATGTCATTATGGTATGTAGTGTGCATAATCTTTTGTAAAAGTGAACCAATAACCACTAATGAACACGAGGAATGGATGGTGGGTAGATAAGAAAAACTTTTTTTATCAAGTTTGAATTCCTACCTAACCATAGTCATCAACACAATTGATTCTTGAATACTACCTATCTATAACACTTGTTAATGCCTATATTTGTGTACTAACCACATGCATGCATAAATTTACTTAGTAGGCACCTATTGTATTACCTATGTAACTATTGACATGATATATTTTTAGAGGATAAGAAGGTGAAAGCCAATGTTGACTCAATAGGGTTCATCCACAATTGAGTTGTCACAACCTTTTAATGGATTGGATTGTGGGATGATAGCCATTGCTTTGCCTTGGCCCACAATCTTGGTGATGAACAACTTAATTTAACCAAAGTTCAATTGACACCCTTATTGAAAATATTGCATATTATCTCTAGTTAAAACATAAGGCACTTAAATTGCCAATTAAACCCATGTAATAGTTTTTAACCCTTTGGTTAATTATTTTAGAGAATGGCCATTTTTGTGACTGTAGTTATGTTTATGACTATGTGACTATGATTACATCCACATGACTAACAAACATCATGAAAAATATTTAATTAAATTAAGTAACTAATTAATTAGGTACGTATGTACATACACATATATGTATGTAAACAATTAGTTAACTAGGTAGGTAGGTAGGCTAGGCAAGTTAATAAAGTTATGTAATTAGGCTAGATTAGGTAGTTAAGTGTGCTAGGTAGGTAGTTAGTTATGCTAGGAATTAGGTAATTATGTTCCCCATAATTATGCTACCTATAAATATGTATGCAAGGCAACTAGGTAACTAAGCTAGGCTAGGTCATTAGGTAGGTAGGTTAGCTAACTTAGGCTAAGTAATTATGCTACGCTATTTAGGTAGGTTTAATAAAATGTTCATAATAATATTATAAAAAACATATAATTATTTGGTGAATGTGTGGTTGTTATAATGGTTAAGAATTTGGTCCTTGAATATAAAGGTGAAAGGTTCAAAACCTCATACATGTATATGTTTAGGCTAGGTTCATTACTAGAATTATTGGTTTTTCAAACAATTTAAATTAATTGATTGGTTTTTTTTTATAATGAACATGAATATTATGACTAGAGGCTAAGGGCTTGAATGACATGTGTATTTTTTGACCAATCAACATGGTTGAAATGACCTATTTGACTATTTGTTAACTTGGACATCTAATCAAATTAGACAAAAAAATTACAACCTTGGTCAAAATGGCCAATGACACTTATTCAAATGAAATATATAATCAAGTTGGAAAGAAACACATGACACATTTAATCAAAGATGACCAATGGAATTTTAATCAAGTGGGAGATTTAGTCAAGATGGCCAATTTTATTACAACATACCTACCCACCCACCCATGCACCTACCTATGTACTTCATAATCTTGTAACGATGTGTCAAAATACACATGTGAAATAAAAAATTTGACAAGAATTGAACACCTTTTGATGGTGTGGTCCATTGGTTAAAAACCTGATTTATCATTGGGGAGGTCAAGGGTTTAATTCCTAATAGTTGTAACCTATATACATGCTTAGGGGGCTAAGGTAGGTAGGCTACGTTAGGCTACCACCTACTTACTTGCATTTTTATCACCTACCTACTTACTTACCTATAAAAAAAATATTTTTGATGATAAATTTTTAAAAGTTATTTAAATAATTTGACCAATCAAATAGTCCACTATTCACTAGTCAAAATGACCAATCAAATGGTCTTTATTTTGCCAGTCAAAAAGACCATTCCAGTCACACTATACATGTTAAAATCGACTTGTCCAAAATGACAAGGGGTTTTTTTGGCTCTATCCAAATCTAGTTTTTTTACTAGAATTTCTAGTTTAAAAAACTAAGAATTCTACTAGTGGTTATTTAGGTGAGCCTTCTTAGGCTAGGGTAAACTACTTAGGCTTCCTAACCTAGCCTAGGTTTCTTAATCTACCTTATAGCCTAGGTTAAGTTTATAGGTTAATAGATAGCTAGTTAAATAGGTAAGTAGGTAGGGTAGGCTACTAAGTAGGTAAAGGTAGCTAGGCTAGGCATGTCCTCCATGATTGCATTTAGAATGATTAAAATCATGAATGGAAGATGTACTACTTGCAAATGGCATTCACAACCACAACCAAAGAAGTGATTAATGGTAACAACAAAGTGTTGACCCTAACTACATAGTCATGTTTAGTCCTTTGTGACATAAATGACTATGATTTTAATTTTTTATGCACTCATATAAACCACCTTTTGGTGTAATGTTGGTTACAAACTTCCTCTTGCACTTGAAAAAAATTCTCCTCTAGGTTATTGCTAATATAGGTCTTTAAAAACATTTGACATTGTCGTTTCATTGTTGTCCTCTTGAACCCAACAAATATGTGTTCTTCCTATTATTGCTTACTAGTCATGGTTTTATGATTCATGTCTTGTATTTTGTTGGATTTGTGAAAGAACCCTACAAACTAATGAGAGAGTTTAAATCCTTCCCCTTAGTCATAGCCCCATTTCTAATGATTTAATCTTTTGAAAAGAAATTGAATTAAATTTAGGTTCATATTTGGAAATTGATGATGAAGTTCAAGGAAACATACATGTGTAGATCATGAGATGATGTTCATAAAAGTTGTAAAAAGATTTGGAAACAATAAGGCATGACATTACGATGCTATGAAAAAGGGATTAGAAATGGGAACTGAACATGATTATTGGGGAATTGTACACCTTTTTGCATTTCCCTTCCCTACAACATTCCAAACATCACATCTTAATATTACTCTTGCCCAAAATCATTGAAAGAGGTGGTGTTTACTCCTTGTTTTGAAAAAAAATCAAGGAAAAAAAAATTATATCTACCTTCAACATAAATTTTTTTTGAAACAAAAAATAGTGCCACAACAATAGATTTAGCCAACAATCCATGGCTTCAAAATGTGACTAAAACATAATATCAATGTATTTTATGAATGCATTTCCTTTAACTGGACATTGAACAATCCTTTTTCATAGGGGGCACAAAGAGGGCAATTTTTTTCAACAATATGAACATCACATGAATTGAAATATTTTTAGGATTTGGATCTTGATCCAAACTCTCAAAACAACATAAGAAAAAATGAGAGTCATAGGAAAGAGGGTTTTGGAGTCTTACTTTAATGGCAAAATGTATGCCAAAAGCAATGTGCACAACTAGAAAAGTACCTAAAGGTGAGAAAATGGTAATGGACTAATGCACAAAGGTGCCTTCAAACAATTGACATGAGGAATATTGTATGTAAATTGTGGGAATTGATTACACCAACACACTTATACAAAATAACTACCATATCTAGACAACATGAATCTTTTAGTGGCAAAGTTAGGATCCCTACAACCACAAAAATGTATTAAAAAAAAAAACCACTACACAACCCGAGCTTTGAATTACAAAATGAACAATAAAAAAAGATTGAAAGTGAACATATGTGAGATGGCAAAGACGAATTATGTCCCACAAACTTTCCATGACATATATATTAAAATTAAATATTGCATTAAATGGTTCCATAATAGTCTACATTAAGTAATTGACCTAATTTCAAAAACTTTTGGCAATTTTTTCAACAATATGATTTCATTTTTTGAGCAAATTATTAGATTTTTAAATTCATAATTGATTACTATTGAATATGTTAGGCTATTAGAATACCATCTCCCTTATTATAGGAACGTTTGTAACAAAACATGTGAAGACATTGGATCCAAACGCAAAATATTTTGAAAAGCTTGGGTAAGTCCACTGCAATTGTTATAGCATGTAGAAAGTGACCATGTACACAAGACAAAAATAATTTTAGTGTGATGATTCATTATAGTTCATTTAAATAAATCGATTTTAGGTTCCATAAATCATCCTTTTGGATGATAACTCCAAATTGGAATTTGTATAGTTAATTCCCAAATGAAGTGGAATGGAAATGTGTCTTCGCATACTTGTCTTTATAAGTTATTTTTCAACACCATAGTCATGAACAAATTTTCAATACCTTATGCATCAATTGCCTCCCATTGCTCTTCAATTGAATCTAAGTATAATTCAAATGAATTTGAATGGAATTAGAATTCCATTCAATGTAGTTGAATTAAACTTAGGAATTTGAATTCAAGTTGTGCATGCATGCAATGTCATTCAATATTTTCATTCAAATGAAATTTAATTTCCACAAAATCAATTCATTTTTCCCAAGGTGAAGGCACACCATGGTGTACCAAAAACAATCGCTACAATGTTTAGTTTGGGAGTTTTTTCTAGTGCATTTTTAAATGCAAAAATTTGGAAAAAACACAAAAAGCTTGAAACAATGTTAAAGTTGACATCTTTTTCCATGTCCAAGTTAATGGTTCCCCACTTTCAACCTTTTTGAATACCTTTATTTAGTATTGGTCATGAAAAACATCCTTTTGGACATGTGATGAACCTTGAAAACAAATTGAACTTTTATTACACATAATAAGGTATTATAAAGTTCACAACATTCTTCATATTTTTAAAACTTTTTATTCCTAATTGTGATAACCCTTGAGACTATAGCATGTCCAAAATCTTTGATTCCATTATAAATAATGAGTCCATAGCACCTTTTTTTTGGATTGTGACCTTCAAATTGCTTAGATTACAAAATCCATATTTCATTGAAAATAAATGTTTTTGGTCTAGTTATTTGAAAATAAAAAGGACAAAAAAATTAGTTTCACTTTTTTGAATCCATTTTGTTGAAATTTTCAACTTGCATATGTTACCTAGCTACTTAGCCTAACTACAAACTTACCTAGTTTACCTACTTACATACCTAACATATTCACCTAACCACTTTACATAGCCTACCTAGCCTACCTACCTACCTACCTAGAGCTACCTACCTAATTAGCTAACTATTTACATGTACATACATACATACATACATACCTACCTACCTATCTATTAATTAACAACCTAACCCAAGTAAATCTTTTCCAAGATGGATATTGGTCATGTAATTTCAATCATAGTCACATAGTCATAATCACAACTAAAGTCACAAAAATGGCACAAAGGCATGTCACATACAACTACATGATTTGAATTTGGGTCATAAGCACAAAATATCATATTCATAAAAACCATGTTTTGGCATAGTGCAAATTTTCTTTCTAAGAATAACTTCCTCAAGAAGAGCTTATGAAGGATTTTAATATGTGAATGTATTTGTAGATTTCTTGATATTTGTTTTGAAAATTTATGTGTGAATGTCATTACTTCATTTAAAAGTAAATAATCAAAATTTTATCTTTCATCAATTTTAACAAATGAATTTTCTAAAACACTTTTAGTTTGCCAAGTGACTTTTGTTTTGACCCCTCGAGCTTGTCGGGCCCAAATGGTGCTAGACATTTCATTGGCCTCAAATGGTTGTCATATGTGGAAATCATTAATGAGTGGTTTGTCATGCTTAGAGCTACTAGCCATGCAATTGCCCTTGATATCATGTAGAAACATTAGCAAGATTGTTGTGATTGTTGCAACTATCACTTATGATAGTAAATTGAATGAACTGTCAACTCTCAAGGTGGTAACTATTCATTTCATTAAGACTACTCAAACCCACATTTTGAAGCTAGGTGGTGAAATGTTCATGATTGATCAATTTGTGTTTTATGCACCTACAAGATTGAACATTATAAGTACAAAGTTTCTAGAAAATTTCACCCTAGATCGTATAATTATGATGCATCCTTGTTCACAATTAAATGTCATCTTCACATTATTGAGCATTAAGGTCACTTCACATCTAATTATGTCCTTGATACTTATTCTCTTTAGTAAGATTTTGAATTTCTCAATTATGGAACATGAAATAATGTAGTCAAAGTAAATCAAATAACATTTAGTTGGAAACAATATTCACAAGCTTTAAAGTTAAGGCATTTACATGATTGATTTTTTTTCTTATAAAATTTCATGTGCTGCAATATTAGTATTGAACATTAACAAATTGTTTGTTTGCTTATTCTATTGTAGGACAATTCAAAGATGTAGAACTTTGGATCTAGATCTAAAACATTTACTTGTTATTTGCTAAAATTTGAATTATAACATGCTCATAAATGGATTAATCATATTTAATGTTTTTGTCAAACAATCTTGCATGATCTTAGTAATTTTTTCATCGGCATCTAAATCCTCATTAATATTGTCATTGTTAAAGTCTTGAACTTCTATTTTCTTATTTGTTACTTGGTTTGATGTTGCAAAGAGAGTTGAAATTGTGTCAACTTCCATTACTTCTAATTGGAAATATGGAATGAATGCCATGATAAGCCTCACTTGTGCCCACCTTGATGACCATATCAAGTTAAATGAGCACATGTTGCCATGCTTCATGTAACCCACATTTATAATCTCTTTAATCAAACCATTTACAAATGTGGCTTGATTAAAGTGATTATAAAGTCCACTTTCACCTTCACTTCCAGGTCCAATTGTTCTATAATAGATTTTGATAGCCAACCTAAAAATTACTTCTTGAAAGCATGCTTGAAAAGCCTTTAGATGATGAAATTAATCAATTGTAGAATTGATGGGTAAAAAGCATAACCTTAGGTGGTTCATTTTTTATATTTGGAAAAGCTCACATCTTACATTAGCTAAAATCCTACAATAATGATAATTATCAAACCATAAATCCAATGTGCATTCACCTATGCTTGTGGTCAAAATTATTGGTATATAATTTTATAAATTTCATTAGACATGTGATTGGTCAAAAAATCTAGATGAAAGATTGGAGTTTTCAATGTGAAATCGAATGTGAATGTGAATGCATGAACATGTGAACTAATATTGGTCTTAGATTGTAGTTTTTCACAAATTGGTTTTGTTTTTGAAAACCATAAATGACATGTACTAACATCAATATTATATCCATTAGACTTTGGTTTTAAGTTATAAAATCAAATATGAAGACATATGTGATCATATTGTCAATTAATGACTTTAAGTTATGTGGTTGAACTTTTCAAGTTGCAACACATGGAATGTTATCATGATTATGGATTTGTATATATGAATTTTTTTTGTATGGATATTGTTGTGAAATTTTGAATGAAGATTCAATATCCCTTGTAAATGAAATCTTCTTTGAAAAATATTTTGTAAAATTCTAGTTATGCATTAACTAATGGTCAAAATTGATGTATTTAAAAAAAATTCCACATCATCTTTTTACTTATCATATATTTATTAATTAGTTGGGACTTTTCAAAATTGGAAAAAATATTTTATGAATTGATGGATTAGTGCTAATTAACTATTTTGTTTTCCTAGGGCTTGAAAATTTACAAATGAAATGGACTTATGAGAATGTTATCATGTGCCATTTTTGGTCCACCCATTCATGCATTCAACCATCAATGATTGAAAATGAAACAAATTAACACTCTAAAAATTAAATTTTCTTGTACTGGGAAATTTTCAATGCATTTTATTCTTAAATCCCTCATTTGGTCATGATTTTTTTTTCTTTTGAAATTATTATGTCATACTTTTTGAGTCCACACGTGTCATCATTTCAAAATTACACTATGAATCAACTATTTTTTTAGAACTCATCCACATTTTTCAATATGATTTTCATTAAAATTTATATTGTAACATAGTTAATTTTTAAAATAAAAAATGTTAATGTTGAATATATGACCTTATATTTGAGGTTCATTTTCAACTTTAAAAATTAAAATTGCACAAGTCCAAACAATTCCCATAATTGTATTTTCATCTTAATGCACAATTAGTTACTTAATGAAGATCATTAACATGTTTGAGTGGTGTGTTTTCATTTAATTTATAAAATCCTTAGATTTATGGATTGACTAGTAGTCAATCAACCAAACTATTATTTTTGGGTAAATATTGTTCCATTTGTGCATCTTTATCTGGATTTATGACATTGATCACAAAGTCTTTGCATGTCTGAAGGTTGTTCCATTGCTTGTCAAAGTATGTCAAATGTCATCTCGTAAAAGAGAAATATAAGATCCTACCATGGTTGTGAGGTGGTAAAGATCTTTTTGTTTTTGCCAATAAAGATAATTTATGAAATCACTTATAACCCTAAGGTAGCAAAATACACTATTGGTGTGATTTTTTTTTAGTCCTCTATTTGTACTACATGTTCATGTTTTGCACATTTTTTCTCCCTTGTTCTTGAACCCTGTGTAGGTACTAATGAATTCTTATCTAATTATAATTGACTACCAAGGATTTTGGTATACATTATGCAATCTAACCAAATAAGCTACCATGAATGGCATTGTTTTTCCCAATTTTAAGGTAATTTGCTAGTAGTTGTGGTGGGAGTTATATAGAACCAATTCCAAATAAATTAATAACATTTTGGTCCATGAGTATGACACTTTGAATCCTTTGCATTGTGGGGTGTCTACTAAAGGTCCAAACATGATAAAGTATGCCAAAAAAATAATCTTAACAAAATTTAATTTCAAAAATAGTCTTTTCCAACATTAACACTAAAAAAGATATTAAAAACCTATTTAAATTGCATTCTGAAATCATAGAGCACTTCATTGAGTCTATTGTAAGTTGTACTTAAAGTTTGAAGAATTTTTATACAAGAAAAATGGATAAAAAGTATGTTCTAAATTGGTTGGTTGTTCAAATCTTCCAAAATATTTTTACATTAAAACTTTGATAGACTATGACTAGGATATGAAAAGTTAAAACTATATCCATACACACTAGGCCTTCATTAACTTGAAAGTATAATAATCCTAATTGATGTTTTATTTTCATGTACTTGCAACTCCATTTTGCAAAAATGTGACATGTACCTTTTGTACTTGCATTTCAAAAAAATGTATTTAATGCAAATTAAAACATGTGTTTCTTCAATATTATGCAATGAAGTCAAAAAACTTATATACTTTCCAAAAAAATAGCAAGTGTCTTTGGTTGACATATTTTACCATTCTTATGCCCCTAGATGTGGTAATATTTTGTTCACAATTGTGTTAAGTTGTTAATAAAAGGTTGCACCCATGCTACATTTAGGTATTATCCTACCAACCTATAGTTTTGCAAGGTTGTAATGATATGTTGTTCTATATGTGGATATGCAAGTAAGAGTCATTAATACCACCTTTAAAGACTTGACAAGTACCAAAAATAATTACAAAATATACTTGTTGAAAAAAAACATGGAAAAAACACTACTTGAATATACCTTCTAATTTGATTGTCACTATTGTTACAAAAAAATTCCCATAAGGTATTGCCTTAAAAGATAATAAATAATAAATACCATAGCCGTAGCTTATCAAAAATAAACTTGCAAGATGTAAATAATTCTTTGATATTTTATTTCTCCACTTCTACAATTTGTCCCATGAACCCAAACAAGGAAAAAAAGGAAAACAAAATAGACATGAGCTCAAGGGGATGGTAGTTACCTCCCTATAAGTCTTGTAACTCTACCAAAATAGTTTTTTCTATTATGTTTTAAAATGGTAGAGATTAAACCATACCTTTGTGGGAAGTAATTACCCCATTAGTCCAAACCCTTGATTACCACTATCCCAAGGGGAACCAAATGCTTCCTACTACCTTAGATGCCTTCTTCCATAGGTGCTAGCCTCCATGAGCAAAGCTACAATGCAAACAAGGAAATATATAAAAAATTCAAGATAATTACATTTTTCTAAATCAAAGATAAATCACCCTTCAATCCACACATACAAGTAGGTTCTCCCTTCAAAATCACACATACTCCATGTAATAGTTCCATTTCTCCAAAAGTACAAGCCTCTTCCTCCAAGCTCCCTATCCCTCTTCCACCTTTGCTAAATCTTTTTCTATCTTATTTTTAAAAACCTCTATAACAATCACACACCACGAATCCTCAATTGCCATTGGTTGCTTGGGTCTATCCAATCTCCTCTTACTTTGGTGATAATTAACTTCATTTTTTCCCCAAGTTAATTAGATGTGGAAGCAAATTCTCACTACCTTTTTCTAAAACTACTTAATTCTAGAAACTGCACCTCCTAGATAATTAAAAAGTGCTAAATGTTATACGTACATGGGACATAGGTAGATTATATAATTCTAGATTAATTTTCCCTCTAACAACAATGTTGTGAGCTCTTGATGAATGATATTTACATTTAGAAAGGCCTTGTACTTATCTTTAAGGATTTCAATAGGTGAAAATTTTCATACAAAGCCAACCTTGACAATTTGACACAAGGACCATGAACTTATTTTAGTTTCATGTGAAAAGCTTGCAAAAAACTCAAAGCTATAGTGAGATTTTTATATTCCTTTACTATAACCAAAATAGGGAGTCTAGAGGGAAGGAATGAACTAATTAGTGTAGGACCCAATACCAAAGTTCTTTTCCATTATGTAATCATAGTCCTCATCTTACTCCTCTCCATCTCCAAATTTATATCTAAAACCTCACATTGATGAGCAACTCTAGCATTTTGCTCATCCTTAATTTTTGTTGTAAACATGAAACTAGTCTACATCCGCTTTGCCATTTTTGCAAAACTTTTTCACTATAATCATCACAAGCATTGTACACAAGAAACTTCACAAATTTGTGCTTATATAAAATGAATTAGGGTAAGTAGATGCTACCCACAAAATAAATTAAATTAAGAAGTTGTTAGCCACAATGGATGGATGAATTTTAAAAAAATTAACGTTATTCCATTGGATTGCCAAACAATTAAAAAAATGCCCAAAATGTTGTCAATTATTATATTAAATTTTATGATTTTGTTCAAACTTTAGGGTATATATATATATATAGTTCACTGAACTTATCTAGTGTTGTGCAATTCTTTCTTTTTCAAAGAAAAAATTGGTGGGTAATATGGTTGGGTATGTGGAAGCCAAACTAGCAATTCTCAAAAAAATTCAGAACTAGGGTTGTCAAAAAATCAGAGAACCAACTAAAGAACCTACCATGAACCGCCGGTTATGTGAGGATACCACCTTTGAACATTTCAAAAACTTTGAACTTATGGTTATTTTAATCTGAATTTTAAATATATAAACCTGGAATTGCCATCCAACACAATTTTTCCTAGACCAAAGGCCATGGTTCATGACACATGTGAGGTAAACTTTGTGATGTCACCCATCGTAATGTAAAATATGTGGTGTTTATTGTGGCACATATTATACTAATATTGTAATGTGACATTCAGTTGTGACATATATGTGCCACAATATTTATCACACAATATGTAATAAACACACGAGCTATTGGCTCAATGTTAAGCTCTACCCATATTATATTTGTTAGGATGGATTGAAAGAGTTAGAAGTAAAAATGGAAGAAAGACATAAAAGGTGGGAAACTAAAGAAGTTATGTTTACTTAATCCAAAGGACCCCAAATTTTCATATGATCCACTAAATAGAATTTCAAGCCTATTTGACTTTCATGTGAAGTAAACCCAAGTTTGTGAACAATGTGAAAAACAGAATTTATGGAGGAGTAGCTCATCTGATTTATAGTATTGGGTAATTTTTTTCTATCCTAAGGGAAAATTGAGGGATGATTGTCTAGTAGCCCCATTTAAAAAAGTTATGATGTCAATTATTTGACAACGTAGCATCATGCAATCTTGTAAAATTGTTGATGAATTATTTAATTGCTAAAAGAAATGGGGTTTAATAATGCATTATCTCCAATAGACAACCTTTGCATAAATGATTTTGTAGTTCATTAGTTAAAATTATGCATAGGAAATGTGCACTAGGTTGTAGGTTTGAATCATGAAATTTTGGCAATTCCCAATAGAAGTTTTGTTTTTCTTCCTTTACACTTTCTTTCAATAAATAATGAACATAGAACCTCAATGGCAGGTACAATAAACATCATGCAATTCTCGTGAGTACTTAAGTATATGGTTCAATACACAATATTCTATTATTCAAAAGACAATTGTGAAGTTATGTAGAACTTTGTAATTACATTAGACCCATCCATTTGCTCAGTTTAAATATTTTTGCATAGTACTATTTCTCCAAAAAAAAATAATATTTCAGAAAATAGAAGTTTCAACCCAAAAAAAAAAAGATTTCAGAATGTTTCAACAAAAATATGTTAAAATTTTAATGATTTTTTGGAAGATTCTATTACGGAAAAAAAATTAAATTCACAAAATAGTTCAAGATTTTTCACTTTAAAAAAAAAATCTTTGAGAAAAGTTAAAAGTGAAAATTTCAGCATTTCTAAAAAATAATGCAATTTTTTGCAGAAGCCACCGGCCAACAAAGCTACAATCTAATCAGTAATCAGTTCTGAATTGTAATCAGTGGTTGGCTGAACATAACAAAATCATACCTTTGCGGAGCCTCCCAGCCACTGTGTGTACCTGTGGTAACACAGACGCCCTGTGGCAACAAGAGTCGCCAAAATGCAAGTCTTCTCCACCGAACACTTCCATGGCTCCAGACACTCAACAATTCTAGAAGGTGGGATGTCTGGAATCTAACGGCGGCCACCAACAAACGCTTTCAATCGCCCACCCAAGTCCCTCGGGACTGAAGCCAAAAAGCCACAATAACCAGCTACACAATTTCAGGCTCCCGGAAGACTTTGTCTACTGTATGTTTGGCCAGGCCAGCCCAGGTAGCCTATACAAAGTGTGAGCCTTGAGTATTTGTTGATGGAAAAACCCTGGCATACTCCATTAAACAAAGGACCAGCAAAGCGAAGGGGGGAAAAGAAGGAACCAAAGAGAGAGGACCCAAGTCTGAGCCAGAAGAGAAAATCCCAAACTGGGTCACTATGGGGCAGAGGAACAATTCATGTGTTGGGTAACGCCGGAGGTCGCATGCCTTAGCGTATTGTTAAGCTTTGTTTTCATAGGAATGTTCTTTCCACCATCCTCATTACACCATAACCCTAATTTTGTGTAGGGTTTAGCCCGAGGTTGTGGGCATGGATATCACGGGTGGGGGGGGGAGGGGGAAATGACACAAGGCATTTTGAAGAATGAAATGTCTTGTGAGACCTTATGCATTGTAAGTGTACCTTCAACTACACCAAGAATTTCTTCAGAGGCTTTTATTATTTGTAGGGGAAGGACCTCCAGTCTTTTGAGGGCGTGGAAAATTAGGGGAGTTGCCCTGCACCTCGTGAGGGGAGAGGCCTTGCCTAAGGTAAGGCTTGCTGAAAGTTTTGATATAAAAGACTGACAGACCTCCATAGTCCTTCCATTTTTTTCTTTGTTGAATTTAAAGCCCACAGAAAACAACTCAGGATAGGAGTGTAGGTGCAAAGCAAGCCACAAAAGTAATTACCAATATAAAACACAAGTGTTCAACAAATCAAAGAGAAAACTAGCCTAGCATGGGAACACAACAAAATCCCAGCCCTCAATATGCACAATCACAATATATATACATAAGAATGTCATTTGCTATCCGAGCTTTACCCAACCCCAACAACTTGAGTTTAAAAACAAAGAAAGTCCTTTCCTTTTAGGCCCAAGCATGGGTCATGAGGCATGGGAAGACATGGCCCTCCAATTGTGATTGGAACAAACACAGGGACTTGTGTCTTGCAACTCCAAGAGGGACAATGTTTAGTACACACTTTGGGACGAGTGCATAAAGTGTGGGAGATGGGAGAAAATACTCCCCCAAGATGTCGTCACAAAGGGAAAGTTCTCTTCCAATCATGAATTCTAAATTGTTCAATAGTTTTTTAACCTCACGAATCCTTTTGGAAAAGCCAATCATGTTTGATTCAGACATTGTTTTAAAACCATTGGAAACATCTTAAGATATTTCCCTTGTTGACATCTACATCCCCTTCAACTAAAATAATGTGATTGTTGTGTGCAAAGACAAAGTAGCCACCACTTTTGTACGAAACTAAAGGATACCTCAAACACACAATTTTCATCAGGAATTTTTTTCATGGAGCCTAAGTGGCAATTCTCTATAGGAAAATTGTGATCATCCCTATGAAGATTTAGCCAAAATTGGCTATAAACCAGATATGAAGTACAAATTTCTGATCAGCCTTTTATATTTATGGTTACACATTGAAAATCAAATATGCAAATTTGGTGATTTTCATGTTTTATTCACTTCAGGAGATTAAACTCCTCCAAAATCACTCAATTTTTTATTTTTACTTTTTTTTTTATGGAAAAATTTTGGAAATTAAAAAAAAAGGCTGGTACTAAAGAGAATCAAATTGGATACAATGGAGTTGCATAATTGCCTCTTTTTTTCTAGAAAGAGGTGCTACTGATGGAAGGAGGTCTTCCAATGTAGTGTGATTTTGAAAACAATTGTCCAAAGGGTTCCATAATTTTCAGTCATAATTAAATTTGTTCCCAAATCAAGTGAAACTTTAGCATATTGTAACAAACATCATCCCAAAAGCATTGAATAGCTTGCATCCAATAAGCTATGATGCATGATAATGAAGGTTATTGTATAAAAGATGCTATGAATGTAGATTTTGAGATTTTTTATCAACCTTACCAATTTCATATTATGATTAGCCATCCCAGGAGTTTGTATATTTTGTGGCAACAAAATGAACTTCAACTTCTTTGTCATGATGTTGACACTTGAGCCTTCATTGCAAAGAATGTTCTCCATGACGTTTTTGCGTACTTGGATTTGAATTATTGTTATGTAATTATTAATTACACCCACAACTAATGTAATCATAGTTGTGAGAGGTGTGACTACCAATTATTCAAGAGAAAATAATTTGACAGGAAGATATCATAGTTAATTGTAAAGTCTCTCGAATAGGAGATGAAATTACTCATACATGGATCTAAAAGGGGTTTAAAATGTTATGTGAGCATTAAATTTGCATTAGGTGTCACAATTAGGACCAATCTTTTTTTTAACACCTCCAATATATAGTTGTGCTCCAAAATTAGTAAACTCCCTTGCTTTCAAACTCAAATTTGTGGTGGGCAAGGGAATTAGTGGATCAATATCGTCTAACTTTTTTATTTTTTTTCAAACAAGTTTTGCAATGTTTGCTTCTCAATCCTTTTCTTTTAATTTATTTTTTGGTGGGCTTATCTATTTGCCTTTCTAGGCTTCTTATTTGGAGAATTTTTTATTTTTCTTTCTTTCTTTTATTGCCCCCTAGCTTCAATCTTTGATGATACCTTGCAAATTCAAATCTTTTATTGGACAATGGCAATGAGGGTTTTGCTATAATTTGGGTGGCGATCATAGGTCTTATTCTAATATTTTGGCATTAGAGTGATTAGGTCTTGTTCAATCCAATAAATGAATGATCATGACGCCTAAGCCTATAACGAAATTAAGGTTTGGCCTTAGCATAATGCTTTAGCAAAGCATTCCTTAGAAAGTTTCCTATTTTTTTTCTTTCATTTTGTTTAGTATTGTGTGATTAATTTTGTAAATTTAGAATTCATTGTGCATATTTGGAAATTGAACCCATAGTTCCATTGTCTTTTCTTTAACCATACAAATGAATATAAAGTTGTAAATAATTATATTGTTTCAGAAAATTCAAGTTTTTAAAAGTTGGATAATGTAGACAATTTTTAGCAATGTGCATGAGGTATTCCAATGTTTGAAACAAACATCAATATTAAATGGATATAATTTACATGGAAATATTTTTACTTTTAGCCTCATTTTCATTTTGAAGTTTGAGAATTTGACAATTTTTATATTTGTTTTTGTCACATTTTGGGTTTTGGTTTTCCATGAAAGGTGTTTTGTTAAGATGTTTGATGGGTGCATGTGTGGATTAAAAAAAAATCAATCTTTTTTCTTTTGTTATTAATATTTATGGTTTCTTTTTGCACATGGTCCATGAAAAAAAAATGTAAAAATGAAAATTCAAACGACAAGGTGCCAACATTTTGGGAGTAATTAATTAGGTGAAAATGCAACATTTACATGCATATTTTCACAAATTCTACACTTAAAATAAATGGAAACATTAATGGTTTCTTGTTATACACTAGAAGTGTGTTTGGTAATTTGAATGCAATATAAATTAGTTTATGAAAATCTGACCAATATGCTTCTATTACACCATATTTGCATTCATTTTCAGGGACATTTGCCCATATATGGTTTAATTGAAATCCAACTTTTGTGATGTTTTCACTAAATTGTGATTTTAATTGGAATTTATCCATGACATATAATAGTTTTTTTTTTTTTGGGAACGTCAACCCTAAAATCTTTCATATGATCATTGGACAATGTTTAGGAGATTGTTGAATTATAGTTTGAAGATGTTTATGAATGTAGAAATTGAACATGAATGAATTCTATATACACATACAATATGTATTACTTTTTGTGTATTAGTATTAAAAGTTGTTATATATTTTGAACCATCATTAAATATTGTATTGAAGGAATCTAAATGCATGTGTATGTCATACATCATCATTAACCCATGACCATCATGGATTGAAATATATGAATGCTTAAAAGAATTTATAAATTTGTGCACATTTTTTAATGCATGGTGTATTCTTATTTCTATAAGACATAATATATGAGACATTTGAAAGTTATGATCATGATTGATGTCTTCATAATGTTAGTTTAAAGAAGTTGTATTCAAGGCTTGTATAATTACATGAAAATTATGTAAGTTTTTAAATTGAAGAATTAATGGTGTCCAAGTTGCAATTGTTTTCAATCTATTCATTTCTACATGTATTCTTGGATCCACATAAAAAATTTCATGTTGGAGAGGAGCTAACAAAAATCATTTTTCTTTTGTTTGAATGCGGGATAATGTTATATATGTTAACCCATGTTTTTTAACGTTAGTGGGATCAAAAACCAATTCATAGATAATGATAATCCTTAAGAATGATGAATGGTTTTTACTATTGCAAGTTGAATTAGAAATTAAATCCTTATTATGATAAATTATTGGGATTTACCAATTCTTATATATATATATATATATATATATATATATATATATATATATATATATATATATATATATATATTTTTTTTATTTTT
>Ga0116229_10003572_pt1 | contig 25603 bp, 21 predicted proteins | sample S1TSphgellanicum_3_FD_87313 | JGI IMG/M metagenome (GOLD analysis project Ga0116229, IMG submission 87313) | Host-associated microbial communities from peat moss isolated from Minnesota, USA - S1T2_Fc - Sphagnum magellanicum MG | ecosystem: Host-associated > Plants > Peat moss > Unclassified... | reverse complement strand
GCCAGCGGCATCGGCAAGGCGGTGGTCCTGCGCCTGACCAAGGCGGGACATCGCGTGACGATCGCCGATCGCGACGACGCGAGATTGGGCGGTCTCAGTCCGGCGATCGAGCGCCAAACCCTCGATATCGGCGATGCGGGGGCTCTTGAGACTCTGCTGCAGGGGCGTTTTGCAGTGATTTCCGCAGCTCCCTACCATCTGACCTGCCAGATCGCCTCTGCGGCTAAGGCGAGCGGTGCGCACTATCTTGACCTGACCGAGGACGTCGCTGCGACGCGCGCCGTGCGCGCCCTCGCCAAGGGCGCAAGAACCGCCTTCGTGCCCCAGTGCGGCCTGGCGCCCGGGTTCGTGTCGATCGTCGCTCATGATATGGCGAGCCGGTTCGACACCCTGAACGATGTGCGCCTGAGGGTCGGCGCCTTGCCGATCTACCCCTCCAACGCCCTCAGCTATAATCTGACCTGGTCGACCGAGGGGCTGATCAACGAATATTGCGAACCGTGCGAGGCGATTGTGAACGGCGAGCGGCGCGACACCTCAGCCCTCGAGGAGCTCGAGAGTTTCGCCCTGGACGGGGTCGCCTATGAGGCCTTCAACACCTCTGGCGGGCTTGGCTCCCTCTGTGAAACCCTTTCTGGGCGGGTCCGCAATCTGAACTACCGCACCATCCGATATCCAGGGCATGCGGCCATCTTGAAGCTGCTGCTCAACGACCTTGGCCTGCGCCGCCGGCGCGACGTCTTGAAAGACATCCTTGAGACCAATATCCCGGAAACGGCTCAGGACGTGGTCGTGCTGTTCGTGACCGTATCTGGCCTCAGAGGCGGGCGGCTTGTGCAGGAAACCTATGCGCATAAGGTTTACGCTGGCGAGGTGCGGGGGATCGCCATGAGCGCGATCCAGGCCACCACCGCCGCCTCCGTCTGCGCTGTGCTGGATCTTCTCAATGAGGGCGCGATCCCCCAAAAGGGATTGGTGCGGCAAGAAGAGATCGCCCTCAACGCCTTCCTCGAGAACCGGTTCGGCCGCGTCTACGCTCGGCCTGAAGATCGGCCAAAGGATCGAATTGATCCGGCCCCACGCCTGGAAGCGGCGGCATGAGCTTAACCGCACACGCGGCCAAGACCGCAGACATCTCGGTCCGAAGCGAAGCTCTGGCCGTCCTGGGCCGCCTCGGCGTTGAGATCGACGTCGCCGTCAACGCGGGGGCAGGAGACAGGCTTTTGGCGCGCTCGCCCATTACCGGAGAGGTCATCTGTCAGATCGGGGCGATCTCCCCAGAAAGGGCGGCCGGAGCCATCGACCGGGCGCATACGGCGTTTCTGACCTGGCGCACGGTTCCGGCGCCCCGGCGAGGCGAGCTGGTGCGGCTCTTGGGGGAGGAGCTTCGCGCCGCAAAGGCCGATCTTGCCCGGCTCGTCACCCTTGAGGCCGGAAAAATCGTTTCCGAGGGCCTCGGCGAGGTACAGGAGATGATCGATATTTGCGACTTCGCGGTCGGTCTGTCGCGTCAGCTCTATGGACTGACCATCGCCACAGAGCGGTTCGAGCATCGCATGATGGAGAGCTGGCTTCCCTTGGGCGTGGTCGGGGTCATTTCAGCCTTCAACTTCCCGGTCGCGGTCTGGAGCTGGAACGCGGCCCTGGCGCTCGTCTGCGGCGATGCGGTGGTGTGGAAGCCGTCGGAGAAGACGCCCCTCACGGCCTTGGCGGTGGAGGCCCTGTTCGCCCGCGCGGTCCAAAGGTTCGGCGCTGACGCGCCCGACGGCCTCATGAGCGTCCTCATCGGGGGACGTCGCGTCGGCGAGGCCCTGGTCGGCCATGCCCAGGTTTCTCTGGTGTCGGCGACCGGCTCGACGGCGATGGGGCGCGCGGTGGCCCCGCGCCTCGCTGAGCGGTTTGCGCGCGCCCTTCTTGAGCTCGGCGGCAACAATGCTGCGATCGTCGCGCCGAGCGCGGATTTGGAGCTGACCTTGCGCGGCGTCGCCTTCGCCGCGATGGGTACGGCCGGACAACGCTGCACGACCCTGCGCCGGCTCCTTGTGCACGACAGTCTCTATGAGGCCTTCGTGCCGCGGCTGAAGGCGGCCTATGACAGTGTCCGCGTGGGTGATCCGCGCGATCCCGATACTCTCGTCGGACCCCTGATCGATCCGCAGGCCGGCGCGGCCATGGCCGAAGCGCTGAACCAGGCGCGGGCGGAAGGCGGGAGGGTTCACGGCGGCGGACCCGTCGAGGTCGCCGGCGGCGTGTTCGTGCGCCCGGCCTTGGTGGAAATGCCGCGCCAGAGCGCGGTGGTCCTGCGCGAGACGTTTGCGCCGATCCTCTATGTGATGCGCTATCGCGACCTAGACGAGGCTATCGCCCTTCAGAACGCTGCGCCTCAGGGCTTGTCCTCGGCCATCTTTACCAATGATCTTAGAGAGGCGGAGCGCTTCGTGTCCGCCGAAGGATCAGACTGCGGGATCGCGAACGTCAATCTAGGCCCGTCGGGCGCGGAGATCGGCGGCGCCTTCGGCGGCGAGAAGGAAACGGGGGGAGGCCGCGAATCCGGCTCCGACGCCTGGAAGGCGTATATGCGGCGCGCGACCAATACAGTGAACTACGGCCGAAACCTGCCCCTCGCCCAAGGGGTCGTCTTCGAGGTCTAGGGATTTAAAAGGGTCCGGCGAAGCCTTGATCCCAGCCAAGGCCCGTAGGCGCATAGATCGTTCCGGCCGCTCTCGATCGGCTTGTCAGTGGCTCTCGCATCAGGAGCCCGTGACAGATCCCCAAGGGGCGCTGTCACGGACATCCTAAAGCGCCTAGTGGCGAACCGGCGCCGGCTGACCCATGGCGGCCGCTCTACGCTCTTCCGCCATCTTACGCTTCTTCATGACCGCCATGTGGTGTCCGACAGCGCACCCGGCTGCGGCGCCGAGGAGGGCATGCTTGTGCATGGTGACGTGGGCGGCGACCCCGCCGACGACGGCGCCGGACAGGCAGCCCACGGCGCCGGCCGAGGTCGCGGCCCCTGAGGCGGCGACGGCGAGCGACAGGGCGATGGCGACGGCTTTCATAAGGATATCCTCCTGGCCGGATTGGCCGAGTGTGTTCCTAGACCATCATCATGCCGGCGCCGATCCGCTTGCTGGCTGCAAGCTCAACAGTTTTCCAGACAAACCGTCGCACTAAGGACAGCAGGGTCCTGCAAGGGCGAGTCTCACATGGACGTCGGCTCTACGGGGGGGCTAACCTTGGCGGGTGAACCAGGGGGACGCCAGAACCGGGCTCGACGCCTTGACCGGCAGGGAACGGGAGTGCCTGCGCCTGGTTTTCGCGGGTCTCAGGGCTAAGGAGGTCGCCGACAGCCTGGGCGTCTCAGACGCTACGGTGAACAACCATCTGGCCAGCGCACGGCGTAAGCTTGGAACCAGCGACAGCCGGCGCGCCGCGCGGCTGTTGTTTTCCATGGAGCGCGAGAGCGGCATAGTGAAAGAATGGCTAGATGAAACGACGACCATAGTCGCCGCCGCCGCCACAGCCCTTCATGAGGCCGTTCGCGACGAAGGGGGCAAGCGTGACTTCGACACTACAATCATCACCGACAACGATCGGGATCGAGGGCAGGGTCTCGACCCTTCCCTGGCGACTGATCCGCGAGGCGTTGCGGGACCTGGCGCCGGCGCAGTCCAGCATGGTCGATTATCTGTTGAGCGACCTGATGGACCGGGCGTCGACGCTTTCGGAGCGCGAACAGGTGCGCGAGCTTATGATCGTGATCCTGTCCGGTCTGACCCGAAGCTTCCCATCCCCGCGAGAGATCCGACCGCTGGACAGTTAAATGCGGTTCAGAAGGCCCTGTGGATCGTGGGGCTGACGATCGGAATGGCGTTCGTGGCGGGTGCAGCCCTGCCGGGAATGCTGCTTCTGATCCATGCGTTGCAAAGCTTTGCCGCCGGAAAGCCACTTCTGGTGCGCTGACCCTTACAACACGCGCTTCGGCGCCGGAGACACCACAATGGACGACACTACAAGGACCCGCCTCGGGCGGGAAGGGACCCGTATTATCCATCAGATTGAGGATGCTCTCGACAACGCCATAGCCCTGCAGGGCCAGCTGATCAGCTTCCTGCCGCAGGCGAGGAAGGACGCGGGGCTTTCGGCTTTATTCGGCCAGGGCTTGTTCGACCATGCTAGCGAGCTTCTCAGCGACCTCACCCAAGCCCGCCGGCGGGTGATCGAGGCCCACCGCAGCGCCGAGGCCGTCGCCCGCTATGTGGGTTATGTGCGGGCGGACGGACCCGGCCAGAACAAGCCGCCGCCCGATAGTGTCGCGGGCGTGCCTGAAATGGCCGCAGCGTCCTCTGGCCTGCACGTGGTCGACAAAGCGGCGTGAGACTGCTTGCGGCGCGCCCGTGAGCTCGCCTGCGCCGGCGCTCGCTCTGCGATGCAGCTCCGGCGCTGGCGGCTTTGGATGAGCCGCCAGGAAGGAGTCTGACTCTCAGAATCTGAACCCTTTCCGCTCCAGATGACGCGGTCTGAGCGGAAGGGGTTCTTGCCACGTGTTGATGGGACAGGTTCAGAGCCATGAGCGCAGCAGAGGATGTGGCGCGCCATATCCATGGCAGTTTGCTCGACCTGCGCCGGCGGGTCGACGGCGACGTCGCGATCGCGGTCGCACGCGCTGTGGTGGAGGGGGCCAGTCGGGCGCTCGAGGACCTGATCGACGACGGCGAGCCGGCGCCGGGCGCTCTTGCCGTTCCTGGGCCGGTCAGCCCGCGCCCGACCCGATCCGCCAAACACTGAGCCCATCGCCTGCGCCTTCTAAGGTCGGAGCGGCCCGCGGGCGTCACCCCTTGGGACGCCGCGAACTCAGCGCATCCTGTCCGGCTTTTCGTTTCAGATCGGCCGCCCTCGGGCTAACCTAGCTTGATGTACTGGATGTTGAGCGGCCGGTTCCTGATCGAGAACGCCATCTACTACGCAGGGGGCGGGTTCGCCCTCTGGAAGGGAGGGCGGGCCGAACGATGGGTTGCGGCGGCGCTCCTGATCGAAAACACCATCAGCATACTGATTCAGGATCCGCACCCCGCCACCGGCCCGCGCTATCTCACGCTGGCGATGGATGCCGCGGTGCTCCTGGTCATCCTCTGGGTGGCGTTCAGCACGCCCCTGAGATGGCCCCTCCTGGCCAGCGCCCTACAGATCCTGTCAATCCTGACGTTTGTTGCGCGGATTATCGATCCGACCGTAGGATCCTGGGCTTACCTGACCATCGATATCGCCATCAGCTTCATCCTGATGGCCGCCGTGGTTTACGGCGCCTTTGTTCACGCCCGCAATCTGAGGGCGCTCAGGGCCCCTCGATCTAGTGCCCCGGACGGGCCATGACCTCGATCAGGTCGAGCAGGCGCTTGCGCGCGTCGCCTCTTGGGATGGTCTGGTAAAGCGAGACCAGGCGGCGAAGGTCGGGCTCAGCCGACATCCGGACCGCAAGGGCGTCCGAGCCGCCCTCTAGTCCGCTCGCGGGTAGGCCTTCGAAAAAGTCAGAGATGGAGACGCCCAGGACGAGGGCGGCTTCATGAAGCTTCGACGCGCTAACCCGGTTTGTCCCACGTTCGTATTTCTGCACCTGTTGGAAGGTGAGGCCGAGGCGTTCGCCCAGCACCTGCTGGGACATGCCGATCGCTTTGCGCAACTGGCGCAGCCGCGCGCCAACGTGTTCATCTACCGGGTGGGCCATTCCATGCTCCAAAAGCGCGCGAAGCGCCGCCACATACACACCTGACGCGTCTGAAAATATTGATCAGATCGAGGCGCGTAAGTCTACGGCTCAGATTGAAATATTATGAACACATGCGCCGGGGAGCGCTCAGACGCTTGACGGTGCATAGAGAGAAGGCAGCATGTTTCTTGGCGGATACTCTAAGTCGGGCGGCCGACGTTCAACGAACCTCTGGCTGGGGTCGGGGCCGTGGAGAAGACACACAGATTGCCCGACGGGCATCTGAAATTCGCGCGCGTTACACGTTTGAAACTCACTTCCCCACAGGCACGGCAAGGGCGGTTGAAAAGCGCGCCTCGACGTGATTCCTGAGATTTAAGAAGACGTCGCGCGCGGAAAACCCTTCGATGACATCGGACAGATCGTACTGGCTCGTAAAGTCCGAGCCCGCAAAATATGCCTTCAGCGACCTGGAGCGCGATGGACGAACCGTCTGGGACGGCGTGCGAAATCACCAGGCGGCGCTCTACCTAAAGGCGATGAGGCAAGGCGAGTTGGTGTATTACTACCATTCGCAGGAGGGACTGGCGATCGTGGGCGTGGCTGAGGTCGCCCGAGAGGCCTTTATCGACCCCACTGACCCGACCGGCCGCTTTGTCGCGGTGGAGCTCGCGCCGGTGAAGTCCTTGGCGAAACCTGTCGCCCTTGCCGCCATGAAAGCCCATCCCGCCCTCAGACATATGGCGATGTTCCGCCAGTTCCGGCTTTCGGTGTGCCCTGTGGCTCCAGAGGAGTGGGACGTGATCTTGAGGATGGCGGAAGATTAAGCGTCCTCGTACGGCGGGCTTCTAATCTGCGGGCCTCCGTCCGCAGGTCGCCGGATCGCGCCGCCCTGCCGCCTATGAGTGTCAGCGCAGGTGAATTGCTCAGGGCGCGAATGGAGCCGCGCTCGGCCTACGCCCCTCCTGCCCGACGGTCTTGAAGGCAGAATTCCGCCCGCGCGGGTGTTTGATCGCACTGTGGCGCTCGAGGCTGCGCCTGACGGCTATAGGGCGATGAACCCTCGCGACGCCTTGAAGGACATGGTCCGGCCGTGAGCACGGCGATGGCGCTGGCTGTGGTCTGGCAGCCTTTGCGCTGTGATTGAGACGCCTCAACACAACCGGTTTGGAGCGTTCTGGTCAGGGGCGTCCCGGGCCTTGCCGAAAAGCCCTGGCGGCCGAGAGGGCGGCTTTGACCGCGTGGGCGGCTCCAACCCGCGCCTCGAGCCCATTTGTCGCACCTCCCCTTTTCCTTTCCGACACACCTGACTTGCGAAAGGTGACGCTTATCGCGGAGCTTGATCGGCATGCCCCACAACGCACCGCAGGTCGGGCCAGTTTCGGAGCCGTCGCCGCAGCACCGGATCGAAACCATCACCTGGCGGCGTGATCCAAGACGCGTGCGGTTTACCCGCCTGATCGATGAGACGGCGCTCGCCGTTCATAACGTGACCGCGGCCATGGTTGCGACGACGATCTTAGCCGGTCTGCTGGCGAGCCGGATGTTGCCCTGGTCCGTCTGCGCCGCTTGGACGGGCGTCACTTTGGCGCTGGAGGCCTGGTGCTGGTCGGCCACCCGCGCACAGGACCGAAGCGACGGCCCAACCACGGCGGCGCGGTTGAGTTTCGTGATCAGTTACACAGGGATCAGCGTCTGGTGGCTGGTGATCAGCGTACTCCTGTGGCGATCGGGTTCGATCGAAGGCCATGCGACCGGCGCAGCGCTCTTCACAGTGGTGTGCGCCCTGGCCGTGATGCTGTTTTATAGCACGCCGCCGGTCTTTATGGCGGCGGGCATGGCCCCAGCGATCGCCGCCTTGGCGGTCATCGCTTTGGCGGGCGGCCTTACCTGGAGCCACATGATCCCCGTGTGGCTCATGCTCGCATCGAGCGCAATCTTCAGCTTCGGCCGGGCCATGGACTCCCCGTCTCTGCAGGCGCAGCAGAGGCGGATAAACGCAAGTCTGCGCGATTTCGAAATCCTCGCAGAGAACGTATCGGACGTGATCAGCCGCACCAATGCGAAGGGCGTGCGTGAGTATATCTCGCCGGGGTGTTTTGCGGTGTTGGGCTATCGTCCCGAAGAGCTGGTCGGGACGCGATCGGCGGACTTCCAGCATCCGGACGATCGGCCGCTTGTCGCAGCCTATATGAGGCGGATGATGGACGACCCCAGCCAGCCTGCGCGCGAGACCGTGCGCGTTCGCCATAAGGACGGTCGATGGCTTTGGCTGCAAGTCATGGGTCGCCTCTTGATCGAGGACGGCGCGCCCACAGGCATGATCGGGGTCAGCCGCGATGTTACCGAACAGGTGGCGGCGGAAGCCGCCCTCTCCGCGGCCAAGGCCGAGGCTGAGGCGGCCAAGGCTGAAGCGGAAGCGGCGAACCGAGCCAAGGCGGACTTTTTGGCCAACGTCAGCCACGAAATCCGCACCCCGATGAACGGCATCCTCGGCGCCCTTCATCTCTTAGAGCGCGAGCCGATCTCGGAGGCGGGGCGAGAGTTGATGCGCCATGCGGACGGCAGTGGGCGAATGCTGTCCCAGCTGCTCAACGACCTCTTGGATTTCTCGAAGATTGAGGCGGGTCAGCTCGACCTTGCCCCAGAGCCGATGAACGTCGGCGAGACCCTCCGCGCGGTGGTCGCACTCCTCGACGGGCAGGCCCGCGCCAAGGGCGTCGCTCTCAGCTACGAGGTCAGCGGCGAGGATCCTTGGATCAAAGCCGATCCGGTCCGCGTGCGGCAGTCGATGTTCAACCTTCTTGGCAATGCAATGAAGTTTACGGCTGAAGGACGGGTGACCGCGCGCCTCAGGATTGAGCCCCTTGATCCAGGGCCAGGGAGCTAGGGCCGTCGGCGTGTCAGCTTCGAGGTCGAGGATACGGGCATCGGCATCAGCCCGGAAGCGCAGGCGCATCTGTTCGAGCGGTTCCGCCAGGCTGAAGGCGACACGCAGCGCCGCTTCGGCGGGACCGGTCTTGGGCTCGCGATCACCAGCGCCCTGGCGCATATGATGGGGGGCGAGGTCACCGTCTCGAGCGCTCTGGCCCAGGGCTCGACATTCCGCATGGTGTTCGACGCGCCCTGTGCCGATCCTGTGGTCGTAGCGCCGGTTGAAGAGGGCCTTTTGGACGGCTTGAACATCCTTTTGGTGGAAGACAATGCGACCAACCGGCTCGTGGCGCGCACGATGCTGACGCGCCTCGGCGCTGAGGTTTGTGAGGCGCAGGATGGTCTGGCGGGAGTTAAGGCCGCCCGAGACGGCGCCTATGACCTGATCCTGATGGACGTCCAGATGCCGCGGATGGGCGGCGTCAATGCGACCCGCGCGATCCGCGCCTTGCCGAGCGCAGCGGCGTCCGTTCCGATCATTGGGCTGACCGCGAACATTATGGTGCACCAACGGGCCGAGTACCTGGCCGCCGGTATGAACGGGGTGGTCGGCAAGCCGATTTCTCCAGCGGCTCTGTTGTCCGAGATCGGACGCGTTATTGGCGAGTTGGACGGGGCGGGCGGTGAGGCGCTCTCCGTTCCGGCCATGGCTGAAGCGGGTTGAGGGCGGGCGCCCTCGGCGAAGGCTGGCCTGGCGAAGGAAGGGGTTGAGGGCCCGATCTCGGGCGTTCTTTTGCAGGCGACGGACATAGGCCAAACGGCGCGGATGCGCCCCATGTCGGCCTCTCCAAGACCGCCTCATAGCCCTCAAGCCGCCGCGCGCCCTAGGTCGCCGTCAGCGCAGGCTTTGCGCGTTCAGCGCGCACCCTTAGGCGCGCCGATCTAAGTCTTCAGCCACACGCGTCTGCGCGGTCAAGAAGAAAGGCCGCTTCTCGGGCGTTGCGGGTCAGCTTGGCCGCCGCCCGAAATTGCGAGCGGGCTTCGTCCAGCCGGCCCGCCCGAAACAGAAAATCGCCCCGCGCCGCCGGCAGGGGCGCGTAGCTCCGTAAGGCGGCGGCGCCCGCGATCTCGTCCACCAGTCGAAGGCCGACTTCGGGCCCAAAGGCCATGCTGTGCGCGATCGCCCGATTGAGCTCAACCACGGGCGAGGGCATGACTTTACGCAACCGGTCATAGAGCGCGGCGATGCGGGGCCAGTCGGTGTCAGCTGGGTTGATCGCACGGGCATGACAGGCGCCAAGGGCGGCTTGCAGCGCGTAGGGACCATCGCCGCCCAGGCCGTCTGCGCGGGCCAGAGCGTCAAGACCTCGGCGGATCAGGAGCGGGTCCCACTGCGTCCGGTTCTGCACAGTCAGGGGTACGAGCGCGCCGTCTGGTCCGATACGCGCCTTAAGTCGAGACGCCTGGATCTCCATGAGGGCCAAAAGGCCGAACACTTCGGCCTCTTCGGGCATCAGCGCCGCCAGCATGCGGCCAAGGCGCTGCGCCTCCCGGCAAAGACTTGGCCGCACGAGGTCCTCGCCCGCTGTCGCGGCATACCCCTCATTGAAGATGAGGTAGATCACCTCGAGCACCGAGCAAAGCCGCTCTGCACGCTCTGCACGGGAGGGCGTCGCGAAGCTCAATCCTGCCTTGGCGATGGTCTTTTTCGCCCGGAGGATGCGTTGGGCGATTGTCGCCTCGCTCGACAGGAAGGCGCGGGCGATCTCTTCGGTTGTCAGGCCGGCGATGACGCGAAGGGTGAGGGCCACGCGGGCGCGAGGCGAAATGACCGGGTGACAGGCGGTGAAGATGAGGCCCAAAAGCTCGTCGCCGAGATCGTCGCTCAAGCACGTCTCGATCGCTTCGCGTGCGGGATCGAACGCGCCGTCCAGCTCCCGCGCGATCTGATCGTGCTTGCGTTGGAGCATCTTGTCGCGCCGGATTGCGTCAAGGGCGCGGCGTTTTGCGGTTGTCATCAGCCAAGCGCCGGGGTTGGCGGGAACGCCGGTCTTGGGCCATTCGCAAAGGGCGATCACCAGAGCGTCCTGCGCCAGCTCCTCGGCCCGGTCGAGATTGCGCACCAGCCGGGCCAGGCCCGCGATCAGCCTGGCCCGTTCGCTCCGAAACGTCGCTTCGATCTCCTTATGGGTTTCGTTCACGGTCATGTCGCCTTTTTTGGTCCAAAGCCAAGACGCGGGCAAGGCGGCCGACCTAAGCGTAGCGCGCCCCTTCTGAGCCGTGAGCCAGGGCGCCCCGATGCCGGTCAAACTCAGGCGAGGCCTGAACCGGCGGCGCCTGCGCGCCCCATCGACGCCCGGTCGCCGCACGCTCAGGCGATGGTTTCAGATGCATGGGTGGGCGCCTTAACCCTTGAGCGCGTCCTTCTTCGCCTGCAGGTTTTGGAGCCGACGGGTCGTCTACGAGGGCTTCCTGGTGGGCGGGTCCCCTGGCGCTGCAGATCTGAAGCACCTCCAACAGCTTTGTGATCAGATCGTCGTTCATGCCGATAAATCCCTGTGCGCACGCTCCGAGGCTCGTCTTGCCGGATGTGTCTCACGACCCTGAGCCCCCCTCTCCGGCATCGGCGCATCCTTGAGGACGACGTCCTCATCGGTGTCGCGAGAGGCCGTGCGGCGGCCTAAGGATGGGCCTCCGCGCCTTAGGCGGGTTCATTCATCTGAAGACTGATGATATCGCCGGGGCGCCTTTTTTTGAGGTTCGACTTGGGTTTGGATCGACCCCAGTCCCCGGGGAGCGGGCAGGCGCTGAGGTGCGGCCGGTCGCGAGCGCCGCAGTGGGTTTATCGGCGCTGGTCTTGACCGAAGAATGAGCGCTCTATCGGCCATCGATCCAAGGCTGAAGGAGGCGTCGTGAGCTCCAGTCGCAGAGGCTTTCTGATCGGCGGCGGCGTCGGCGGGTTCGCCGTGGCGGCGTCCAGCGCCGCCACCCTGGACGCCGGCGAGGACCAGGCTTGGCTTCAGGCGATCCTCGAGCGGTACGATCGCTTCGGCGTCAAGGCCTCCGGCGGTCCGGGCGATGGGGCATGCGGCGAGTGGCTGGAGACATTGCTCGCTCAATGGGGGTACGCCTGCACGCGCCAAACCTTCGAGGCGCCTTGGTTTGAGGTCGCCCGAGCGACGCTCTCGAGCGGCGAGACCCAGGCCTTGGTGGCGCCGCAGGCGATCGTCGAGCCAACCGGACCCGGCGGCGTCAAAGGGCCTCTACGCTTGGCGTCGGATCACGGCGATCTCGCCGGCTCCATCGCCGTGATCGTCCTGCCTTATAAACGGTGGGCCTCTCTGTCTGACCCTGAGGTCGCCCGGCCCCTGACCGACGCCTTCGATCGCAAAGCCGCTGCCGCGGTCCTGGTGACCACCGGCCCGACCGGCGAGGCGATAGCGCTCAACGTCACGGCGGAGAAGCCTGGCTTAAAACAGCCGGTCGCGATCCTGGCGCCGAAGGACGCGCGGACCTTCCTGATTGGCGCGGCCGTCGGACGCTCAGGCACGCTGATTGTCGATGGCGAGGGCGGGCGGCGTTCCGCGTTCAACCTGATTGCGCGGCTCGACCGTAAGGCGCCCAAGACCCTGATCCTCTCAACACCGCGTTCTGGCTGGTTTGGGTGTGCTGCCGAGCGGGGCTCGGGCCTAGCGGTTTGGCTCTTTCTGGCGCGCTGGCTCGCCGGGGCCGATCATGGCGTCAACCTTGAGCTCATCGCCACAAGCGGACACGAATACGACTATCTTGGCGGAGCGCATTATCTCTCCACGGCGCCCGGTCCAGATCAGACGCGGCTCTGGGTCCACATCGGCGCAAGCGCTGCCGCACGCGACTGGCATGAATTTGGACCGGGGCTGCGAGCGCTGCCGAGCGCCGATTCACAGCGCGTGCTTAGCGCGACCCAAGACATCGTCGGTAAGGTGCGCACCGCATTCCAGGGGGTTTCAGGTCTGGAAGCGACCTATGTCGCGGACCGGATGAGCGTAGGCGGCGAACTCTCGAACGTCTTGGCTGCAGGCTATCGAAGCCTGATTGGCCTTTACGGGGCCCATCGCTATTTCCATACCCAGCATGACGATCTTAGGTGCGCATCAGGACATCTCGTTGAACCTGTAGCGCTTGGCTTTCGCAAGGCGTTGACGGCGTGCCTGGCCGCCTAACCGAATGATCAAGAGCCTGACCATGAGGCGTCGTCCCATCACCTTAATCCGTCTGCGCGCGACCCTGGCCGTTATGGCGGCGGTGATCATCCACGCGCCCTCGGCGTCGCCGGCTGAAGCCCAGGCCTCCGCTCCGGCCCCTGCGGCCTTCGACCCAGCATCGGGCCCCTGGGCGTCGCTGCTCGAATATGTCCAGTCACAGAAGACGACGGGGTTTCTCATTGTTCGCGACGGCAAGCCGATCCTTGAGCGAAACTGGCCCCTGGATTCAGCGGCGACGCAGTTCCGGGCGAGTATGGTCTATGGATCCACCGCCGAAGGCGCCGTGCTGCAAGACGCCGCCTCGCAACAGAAGAGCGTCGTGTCCTTCCTCATCGCTGTGGCGATCGACAAGAGACTGCTCGACCCTGAGGCGCCGGTCTCGAGGTATGTCGGGCAGGGCTGGACCAAGGCGTCTCCCGAAGAGGAAGCCCGAATACGCGTTCTGGATGTCCTGACCATGAGTTCAGGACTGACGACGGAGTTGCGCATCGCCGCAGCGCCGGGAACACGTTTTCTGTACAACACTCCGGTCTATGCGGTCACCAAAACCCTGCTTGAGGCGGTCGCGCACCAGCCGCTCGACGTCATAACCAAGGCCTGGCTGACCGGACCGGCCGGCATGCCCGACACACGCTGGCGGCGTCGGCCGGCGTCGATGGCGGATCAGAGCAATCCGACTGGGCTCGTCACCAGTCCTCGCGACATGGCGAAATTTGGTCAGATCATTCTTGATCATGGACGTGCGGCCGATGGTCGACGACTGGTGTCCGACGCTGCGGTCAATTCGATGTTCGTTCCCTCATCCTCAAATCCGGCTTACGGGCGGCTCTGGTGGCTGAATTCAAGCGCCTACTCGCTTAGGCCCCCGGATCGGCGAACAGAGGGCCCGTTGATCCCCGCCGCGCCTTTCGACCTGATCGCAGCCTTAGGGGCCCTCGACCAAAAACTTTACATCGTCCCCAGCCTCAAGCTTGTGGTGGTTCGATTGGGGCAGGCGGCGCCGGACTCGGATTTTGACGAGCAGCTTTGGCGTCGGTTGTCGCCTTTGGTGAGCGCCCGATAAAGGCTTGGCCTTGGTGATGCCAAGAGCGTGACGCCAGACAGGCTCGCAAAGCCGTCGAACGGAAATCGACGTTCAGTCACGACGGGCAAAACGACCAGGCCGCACGCGCAGACCCCATGCCTGATCGGTCCGCAACATGCCGGCGGACGCCGCACGCCGTCCTCGGCTCCGCCAGAGCGATTGACAGAGTTAAGAATGTAAGGTAAGCATGACTAAATGTAAGGTTATTCACTCTAATACGCACTGGAGCTCAGAATGCCTCTGACGGAGTTCGTAAAGCTTGGCGCCGTCGTTTTCGCCTCCCTCGGGGTGTGCGGTCTTTTCGCGTCCGTCTTCTTCAAGAGCCTTGGCCTCAGGACATTGATTTTCAAAGGAGGAACCCTCGGACTGACCTTGGGCGGCCTATTCATCATGCTGGCGAGTGCTCTTGGCGCTTTGGACTCCAAGGCATTGTTCGGCGGCCTGCTCCTGGTCTTGTTCGGAACCGGGTCGAGCCTTCTGCCTCCAAAGACCTCACGTCCCCCGCCGTCCGATGAGCTCGCTCATTAGGCTTATGCAAAACCGATTGCGGGTGCTGCGGGCCGAACGCGCGTGGAGTCAGGCTGATCTTGGCGAGCGGCTCGGGGTTTCGAGGCAAGCGGTGAACGCCATTGAGACTGGAAAGCACGATCCGAGCCTACCCCTCGTGTTTCGGATCGCTGACCTGTTCAGCCTCCCGATAGAAGCGATTTTTCGTCCGGACGATCGACCCTATTTGAGGTCAGACCCATGAACCTGACATCGATGCGCCTGGATCCTCAGAGCCAAGCCCTCAGCGATGAGGCCTCGACGCGGCCGGGTTGGCCGTGATGGTCGACATCAGCTCCGAGGGCCGGGCTGGCCAATGGCGCCTCAAAGCGATCATGGCGCTCATTGGCCTCATGCTTGGGCTCGCCGTGGGTTGGGCGAGCGGACATCTGATCGGGGGGGCCGGGCTTCATCACCGGACCTGGTCCGACTTCGCGGCGCTCGCCATCGCCATCGCCTACCTCGGGGCCGGGCTGATGACGGCGGTTTTCTCCCTCGATCGCCGGAGTTTGGCGGTGCTCGCCGACGCCAAGGCCCCGGACTTCAACAGGCCGATCGCACCGCATCAGAAACTCTATCTGAGGCTCCAGGCGGCGGTCATGACGCTCGCCGGCGCGCTCCTTGCTGCACCGATTGTCTTGGCGCCTCCAATCAGCGCCCCGTCGCCTGCAGACGGGCTCATCGGAATGGGCGTTGTCGTTGGTCTCTTCACACTCCAAAGCGTACTCAATCTCTCGCTTTGGAACCGCAGCGACGAGGTGTTTCGTCAGTCGATCGCCCAAACAGGCGCGGTCTGTTTCTGGCTGCTGCAAGGCGCTCTTTTCCTCTGGGCGAGCGGCGAAAAGTTTCGGCTCCTTCCGGCGATTTCATCCTGGGACGCCGTCACGGTGATGATGGGGGTCTATCTGGCGGCTTCGACCCTCGTCGCCCACAGACGCGGCCTGGTCTGAGGGGTCGAGGGACGACACGGCGTCTTGTCCACCACACGCCGGGTCTTGCGTTGTTTCGATCCTTCGGGTCGTCCGTCGTCAGGGTCTGATCTTGGCCGGGGCGGGATTGACGGATCCAGGGTTTTGCGGACGGTGCAGAGGAGAGCGCACGCCCGATCGCGACGTCGCCAAGGGCTAGCCACCCGTTAGCCGCTGGATCTCGGCAATGGCTTGATCGGTTGTGATCTGGCGACAATAGCCGCGGTTGTTGCGGAGCGATGAGACGTGTCGCTCCTCGGTCAGGGTCACGCAGGCGTCGGTTACACAGGTGACGAGATAGCCGAGGTCGCAGGCGTCGCGGATGGCCGAATCCACGCATTGGTCGGTGAGGCAGCCGGCGATGATCAGGTAACGCACGCCGAGATTGCGCAGCACAAAGTCGATATTGGTGGAGATGAACACCGACGAAGAGGTCTTCGAGAGCACGATCTCGTCGTCCTGAGGGGCGATAGCCTCCAATACCGGGGCGTCAAATGAGCCCTTCGGCACGTTGAAGCCGCTAATTTTGTAGTCGAGACTGCGATCGCGACCGTCCAGGGTCAGGCTTTCAATCACGGTGTAGAGAACCTCGACGCCGCCCGAGCGGCAGGCGGCCTGCAGGCGCGCCATATTGGGCAGGCCGCGGGCCTCCAGCGTCGTGAAAAAGCCGCCGTAAGTGGCCTCCCGCGCCTCGGCCGTCAGGTGTGCATATTCGCCGCCGTCGCGCTGGCAGTTGTAGTTCTGCACGTCAACGAAGAGCAGGGCCGCGGCGTCTGGTTCGATCTCGATGTTTCGGCTGCGGGGATGGCTCTGGCGCGTCACCTATATCGCTCCTGGAAGAGAGCATCCGCCGCGCGAAGGGCCGACGCCAGGCGTTCAGCCCATTGCGCTTGGCCGGCCTTGCCCCGGATCAGATCCTGGCGCATCTCGATCTCGACGTGAGCAAGGCTGCGCCCCTCGCCGTGGCGGGGAATGGTGTAGTCGCTGTCATCGCTGACACTGTAGGGCGCGTTGTCACCGACGGTCAGGCCGGGCTCGCGCCGCAGCTCGCCCATGAGGATGTGTGCGAAGCGGACGTCGCGGTTGTAGAGCACGGCGCACTGCATCGGCCGGCGCTCGCCCTTGTAGACATCGGTCATACTGTGCAGGGCGATCAGGACCGTCCGCCGGCCTCTGGCATGCCGATCGTCCAGGAGGGCGCGGATCTGATCGTGGTAGGGATCGAAGATCGCGGCGCGGCGCGCGGCGATCTGCGCCCCTGTGACGCCGACATTGCCTGGGATCGGCGTCGTCTCGCTGAGGGTCACAACCGCGCTTTCCACCGACGGGTCGCGGTTGCAGTCGATCACAAGACGCGAGTAGGTCTGCCCGATCAGGACCGCGTCGAGCATCTCCGCGAGGATCTGCGCGACGGCCCAGGCGCCGATGTCCCACGCGATGTGCCGCTCGAGTTCCCTAGCCGGGAGCCCGAGGTCGCCGAGACTGCGCGGAATACGTCGTCCGGCGTGGTCGACAACGATTACAAAGTCGGACGCTCCATCGGCTCTTCCCAGCATGACGGGGCCTGGCTCATCCGCCTGCAACAGAGGCGCGTCAGTAGACATTTGCGTATCGCCTGCAAATCTCCGCCTCGTCGAGCCCCTGGAGCGCGCGGACTTCGGCGCGTTTGAGCCCGAGATAGAGGTCGAAGAGGACAGGTCCGAACCAGGCGCGGGCGCAGGCGCTGGCGGCGAGGCCGTCAAGCGCGTCGGCCAGGCTTCCTGGAAGCGGGTCCCCGGCTGACGCGGCGCCCGGCGCTGGCAAGGTCATCGCCTTTCTGATCCCCTCGACGCCCGCGTGCACCAAGGCCCCCAGGGCCAGGTGCGGGCTCGCCGCAGCGTCGGCCACCCGGTACTCCACATTGAACTGGCCTCGACGCGACGCCTCGTCATCGCCGATCATAGCGCAGATACGCAGCCCTGCGCCGCGGTCCACGGACGCGAGGCTCGCCTCCGTCGGCGCCCAGCGGCCAGGCCGCAGCCGATAATAGGAGGCGACGGACGGCGCTGTGACCGCGGCCAGGACGGGCAGGTGCTTGAGGATACCGGCGACGAAGTGTTCGCCGAGTTTCGAGAGACCGTAGGGCCGGGTCGGATCGGCCAGGGCCGGCGCGCCATCAGCGTTCAGAAGGCTGAAGTGGATATGCGTGCCGTTGCCGACGCCGTCTGGCGTCAGGATCGGCGCGAAGATGGCCCGATGCCCAAGGCGAAACGCCGCCGCGCGGGCGAGCTCACGCACCGCCACGGCGTGATCGGCCGCCGCAACGCCGATCGCAGGCTTGACTGTGACCTCGTATTGGCCTGGCCCGTACTCGGCCAGGAAGGAGTCAGGGGTGATCCCCCCCTGGCGGAGGGCGGCCAGCAGGGTTTCGCCGAACCGTCCCTGTCGGCGCAGCGCGTCGAGCGAGTAGGGAAGGGGTGTCCCTGAGACCCCGGTATAGACCAGCTCTTGCTCGAAGGCGGAGAACAGCCTGAGGCCGGCCTCTTGCTCCAGCGCCTCCAATCCCCCCTTCAGGAAGCCCCGCGGGCACCCGTCCCAGGGCGCGCCTTCCAGCGTGACAACGTCGCCGCAGAAGAAGATCTCAGGCGGGCCGTCATCGAACTCGGCCTCCACTCTGGTCTTCGGGTCGGGGATCAGAAGCACTTCGCCTGCGGTGCCGAAGGGGGTTTCGTGGATCGGTCCGAATGCCGACATCATGATGTTGCTGGGGGCCAGGCCCACCCCGCGCTCGAGGCGCTGGGCCAGGTCGGCGATGGGGAAACTCTTACCCCGGAAATGCCCCGATAGATCGCTGACGCCCACAAAGGCAATGCGCTCAGGGTCCATGTTCAGACCTCCGACGGCGTTGCGCCAGCCTTGACCACGGGCTCGCTCGCCTGAACCCCGAGCTCGGCCTCCCTGGCCAGGGCTGGGCGCGCCAGGAGGAGGCCAAGGCCGAGCAGGACCCAGGCCAGGACGATATAGGGCCAGAGGTTGTCGGGCCATGGGGGGACCGGAAGAAGGGTGTTGACGAGACTCCAGATAAGGATCGCTGCGCCAACCAGCGTGAAGGCTGGCCAGAGCCAGCGCCGGGCGGAGAGATCCAGCCGGCACTGAGCCGCGATCACCCCGAGGTAGACCAGGATCACCGCCAGGACGGCGACCGTCGAGACGTTGGCGTAGAAGCTCGACGCGCCGCTTGACGGCGCCCAGATCAGAAATCCGATCCCCGCCAGCGCGCCCGAAATCATGACCGCGGCGCCCGGTGCGCCGTGGGTGGGATGCGTGCGGGCGAGGGGCCGAGCCAGGCCGGCGCGGCCCAGCGCAAAGAGGAGCCGTCCTGATGCGGTGAGGGAGCCGAGAGCGCCAGAGAAGGCGCTGAAGGCGGCGGCCACGTCCAGGGCGGCGGCGAAGGTGCGATTGGTATAGCGATTGGCGAGGTCGTTCAGGGGCGCAGTCGCCTTGGCGAGTTCGCTCATGGCGGCGAGGCCATACCCGCGGACCTCGCAATAGCTGGCGAAGGTGAAAAAGACGCCCGCCCCGATCAGTGCGCTCAGCATGGCTAAAGGGACGTCGCGCCGGGGATGGGTGGTCTCCTCGCCGAGGGTCGCTGCGCCCTCGAAGCCGGCGAAGGACAGGACGACGAACACCAGAGCGTAGGCGACGCCGGACCAGCCGCCCGCCTGGAGCGACGGCCGCATCGCCTCCGTCGGCAGGCTGGGGGTATGTCCAAGGATCACGACGCAGAGAACGACAATGGCGAGAAGCGAGGTCAGCTCTAGGATCAACATCAGCCGTCCCGCCAGTTGCACGTCGCGATAAGCAAGTAAGGTTGAGAGGGCGAGGGAGACTAGGGCGATCCCGACCCACAAAGATCCTGTCTTGACGCCGAAATCGATCAGCGCCGAGGCCAGAAAATCGCCCACCAGAGCGCTCATCGCCGAGGCGAAGCATAGGTAGGTCAAAAGCAGGCTCCAGCCGGCCAAAAAGCCCACCCGACGGCCGAACACCTCGGCGATATAGGCGTAGGCGGATCCCGCATGCGATCCTCGCCGCGCGAACGAAACGAAGGCGATGGCCACGAGGGCCACCAGAACCGTGCCGATGGCGAAGGTCACGGGGGCCGCGGATCCAGCCTTGCCGACGACAAGTGAGATATTAAACGCCGCGGTCAATGTCGGCGCGACGATCGAGAGGGACAGCCCTACCGCTTCGGCGAGGCTCAATCGCCGCTTCAGTCCGCTCATGCCCTGATCCATCACTTGTGACAGGTTAGCGGATGGGACGGCTTGGGGTTTGTAAACCCTCGTGAGGCGGGGACCTGAGACGCGGCGCTTTGCGGGCGCTATGGCCTGTATGGCCGGCAAGCAGAGCGAGGCGAAAATGACCTTGGACTAAGCAGGAATGTAGCGGTTGATCCCAGGAGGACACGGAGGCGAGGCCGTCGGCGGACGTGATCGCGCGCCGCGGCGACTAAATTTTCGGAAGCCCGCCCTCACCGGTGAGCGAAGCCGCCTCGGCGGGCGCAATCGGGTTTGGCGCGCCGATCTTTACGCCGTCCACCATGGCCCTGTTCTGAGCGATCCGCTCAGCGTTTGCGCTATTCCCAAGGGCTGGGATGGACCCCTGACCCGCGATGAAAGCCTTCAGACGCACGGTCAGCGCCTCCGCCAGATCCGGAGCGCCGAAGACCGAAATGAAATGCCGGACCGCGTCCTTCCCGAAGGACGCCGTGTGAATGTTCGCCGCCCAGAGCCGATAGGTCATGCCCTCGACCTGGACGAGGTTGCTCGAAGAGCGAAGCGTACCTTGGATCACATTGCCCTGTTCGACCTTTGCGGAGACATAGGGGCCTTGGAGCTCGAGCCACAGCAACTGGGACTGAAAGTCGAACCTCAGCCATAGGCGTTGGGCGGCGCCGAGCGCGGCGGCTCCGAGAATCCAGAAGAAGAGCGCATAGACGACCGCCGTGCCGTTGAGACCTGATCCGCTCATCAGACCGGCCGTGGCAAGACCGGTCGCCGCGGTCGCGCCAACGACCATCGCCAAGCCGAAGGCGTCGAGCGCAATAATGAAAGGCGGCGCTCCGGAGGGCGATATCTGATCCTTGCGATCGGCATTGATCAGGATCGGGAAGGGCTGCGTCTCCTCGATGATCTCGGAGTGGAACGCGCCGGACTGGGCGCTGAGATCAATTTTCGGCTCAATCCGGACGTAGCGACGATTGGGAATCTTTTCCGCCCACGCTTCTTGGGTCGCACGAAGAAACTCGCCCGTGATCAGGCTTGGATTGTTTGAAAAATTCCAGGTCTCCTGGATCATCGACACTGCGGTCGGCGGAGGCGGTGTCAGTTGCCTCAGGACGGCCGCGAAAAACAGACCGTGGAGACAGAGAGCGAGGACGAGAAAAAGGATCAGATTGCCGACGGCGAGGTAGAATGGCGGTGGGGGTAGAAACCCGCTGACGAGCGACAGGGCCACGGGCCCGATCACCGCGAAGGCGGCGAGGAGGATCAACCACTCCAAGGAAAGCCGTCTTAAGGGGCCTCGCTGGCCGGGGTCGCCGCTGTTGTTCAAAAGTAAACTCGGGACGGCGGCGACCAGGAAGATCAGAGATATCCAGGCTGAGGCGGCCGAGCCGTGTGATCCTGTGCGCGAGACGCCGAAAATGGCGGCGACGATCATGCCGAGCAGAAGAGCGATGATTTCAACCGCGCCCTTAAACTGCTGCTCCGCATAATCGCGAAGTGGGCTCGGGGCATAGATCAGATTGGGGGCCAAGGAGTAGAGCAGCCCCGAAATCGGGCCGTTGGGCTCTGTGTATTCTATCGCCTGCTGACGAAGCGTTTCTTTGATGATCCGTTGCGCGGGCTCGCTCGTGCCTTCCTGGTCGGGCTCCAGTTGGGGCGCCAAGCCTACGGGGCGGCTCCGGCCGAAGTAAAAGCGCAGCTGTGTCAGGCATTGGAAGAGATAGGCCGCGGCGATCCCAAGCAACACTAATGCAGCGATCGCCGCGACGAACGCTGCGCCGTGAACGCCATTGGAGAGGGCTTGGCGCGCTGAAATCAGCAGCCAGAAGCCGGCCAGCATGACAATCGTCCCAGCCGCCAATAAAAACCCGTTATGGATCCGAAGCGGATTGGGAAAATTCAGCCTGAGATTCTGACTGCTGTATTCGTAGGCCATGTTTGCCCGGTAGCCCGGTCCCAGGTTGCGGGCAAGACCAAATCACGGCTGGAGTTTAGCGGCGTTGAGGACCCGCTTCGCTTTGGCGCACCGCTTCGGTTTCGCTGCGTGATCTGCACCCCCTTGATGAGCCGAACCTCCCGGATCAATCCGTGGAGGCTCAAGCCCAAGCGCTACACGTCCTCCTCGCCTCATGGCTCGTGTAAAGCCCAGAGGACGCAGCGATCGGCCCGATTGTTCACCTCAGCTGAGGATAAAACTCACAGCCGGGCCTATCCAATCACCGGCGATCACCAGACGCCTAGGGTTCATCCGTTCTGGGAGCTGAATACGCCATCTTGATTTTGACAGCTTGGCTTTAAGAGACCCATTATCCTCGCGAGATAGCCGTTCGGCCGACTGCAAGGTTCGGCGGTGACCTAACAACCTCACATCGCCGGTCCGGTCAGGATCGCGAGCACCAAGGGATGACGATCATGACAAGATTGACCCGGGCGATCGCTGCGGGCCTCGTCCTTGGCGCGCTCTCCATTGGCGCGGCCTGGGCCGAGGCGCCGCCAGCGCCCCCTCCTGCCTCGGTCCATGGGATCAGGCCGTCTGAGGTGGTCGTGCCCTATAGCCGGCGCGTCGACTTCACCTCGAGCGTCAATGGTCAGAGCTATACCCTCTATATCGCCCTGCCGACCGCTCTGCCGCCGAAGGAGGGCTATGCGGTGATCTATGTGCTCGACGGCGTCGCCTACTTTGGCAGCGCGACCGAGGCGGCCCGCGGCAGCAACCTGCCCATCGTGGTCGTTGGCATCCTTTATCCGTTCGACGACCCGGACTTTATCGCAAAGACGCTGAAGCATCCCAAGCGGGCGAGCGGCGAGGTCTCGCTCCTGGACGTCGAGCCCGCCATCCAGATCACTCGGACCCTCGATCTCACCCCGCCGACGCCGGACGCCTTCATGAAGGCGCGGAAAATACCGGGCTTCAGCGACATGAAGGCCGGCGGCGCGGACGCCTTGCTGAAGGTGATCGAAACTGAGATCAAACCCAGGGTCCACGCCCTCCTTAAGGTCGACCCCGGCAACGAAGCGCTTTACGGACACTCGCTGGGCGGCCTTGCGGTTCTGAGGGCCCTTTTCACGGAACCTCAGGCCTTCAGGACGTTCATCGCCGCAAGTCCATCCATCTGGTGGAATAATAAATCGGTGCTCGAAGGCGAGGCCGGCTTCGCCGAAAAGGTCGTCTCCGGGGCCGTTGCGCCAAGGGTTTTGATTACGGTCGGCGGCCTTGAACAAACCCCTGCGCCCGTTCCGCCGGGCGTGGGCATCAAGCAAGAAGAGGCAGACGCGATGACGAGGTCGGCCCGGATGGTGGACAACGCGGTCGAACTCGGCGCGAGACTGGCCGCCCTGAAGGGCGCCCCAGGCTACGAGGTCAAGACGGTCGTCTTCGCTGACGAGACCCACGGCAGCGTTGAACAGGCCGCCGTCAGCAGAGGCGTCAATTTTGCCGCCAAAGGCGTTGATCTTAAGTCAGCCGGTGGGAAGTCTGGCCAATAGCCCCATAGCTCCAACGCATAACGGGGAAAACGCCTTTCCGCTCTCGGCAGCGCCCATCAAAAACCTCACTGGAAGCGCCGCCCGTCGTTCAGGATTTCGCAGTCTGCAGAAAACAAGCCGTCGACGTCGATGCTTACGAGCGGTATGGGTTGGCCAGGCCTGACGGTTTCCATCCGGAGCCGAAGCCGGCGTTCGTGTATGGGCATGATCTCACCGCTTGGCGGCCCTAGATCGGCTGCGGCGCCCAGTGAACATCCCCAAGGGCGGGGAGGGCGCCCGGGAGATCTGGCTCGCATTCGTGTAGCTTTAGAGGTCCTGCGGGCGCGAGAAGCGCCCGCAGGACCCTGGTGTTTCTAAGCGGCCTTCTGCTTATCGCCGACCGGTCTTGCGGTATCATCGCCGACAATTGGAAGCTCAAGCTTGTCGGCCATCAGCATGGTGAGCAGGGCCTGCACCACCGAGCCGCCGCCGGCCTCTCCGCCCGTACCCGTGATCGAGACCTTGGGCACCACGTCGACGCCTGAGGTCTCGAGCGCCTGAGCGAACCGGTCGGCCACTTGACGGGCCAGCTGGTATCGCGCGCCGCCGGACGCCTCAACCTGGCTCTTGATGGCTTCGGCTTGCGCCAAGCCGACCTTGGTCACCTTCTCGGCTTCGGCAGCGGCCAGGGCGACGACGCGCTTGGCTTCGCCTTCACCCAGAAGCTGCATCCGATCCGCGTCGGCCTTGGCAAGGGTGCGGGTTTGATCCGCCTCCTGTTCCGAGCGCGCCAGATTGGCTTTACCCGCGTTCTGCTGCACCTGGATTGACAGCTCCGACTGGGTAATCGCCGTCTGTTGCTGCGCCTTGGCTTCAGCCTCTCTCAGCTCCCGCTCCTTCTGCGCGGCCAGCTTCTGACGCTCATAGGTCCCCACCTGCTCGTCGGCGATCTGGCGCTGGCGAAGCTGCGTCAGGATGCGTTCGATCTGGTCGTCGCCCTTGGGGTCAGGCCTTGGCGTGCCGATCAGAACCTCCTGCAGATCCAGGCTGTAGAGGCTGAACTTGGCCCGCATCTCCTCGGACGACTGCTGCTGGATGGCGCTGCGGTCCTGCAGCAGCTCGATGAGCGTACGGGTCTGGCCCACGTTCTTAAAGTAGGCCGACACCATGGGATCGAGGGTCTGCTCCACCAGTTTCTTGATGTCGCCGAACCTCTGGATCACCAATGGAGCCTTCCGATAGTCGATGTGGACGACCACCGACACCGGGAGCGTGGGTTCGAAGGCGTCGCGGGTAATCAGAGATACCTCCGCGAGGTTTTCGTCGAACCGGTGCGATCCTATGGCGCTGGCCTCCCACTTTAGGATGAAGTTGGTGGTGGGCACCATGGTTACGCGCCCGGCGTAGGTGTTGAACGCGTACTTTCCCGGCAGGAGCGGATCGCGCCGCACCCCGCGTTGCCCGGTCTCCACCAGCTCGCCATGGCGGTAGGCTTCGCCCGATGTGTCTACACCGGCATCTCCGGTATATGAGACGACCACGCCCACCTGACCGACTTCGACCACGGTCTTGGCGACCCGCTCCACCGTCGCGAACAGGCGGTTGATATAGTAGGTGCCTTCCACCAAGACTTGGAGTTGACGCCCCTTGCGACCGCCAGCCGCCAGGAATTTCTCCGGGTCCTGGAAACTGTTGTGGAAGGTCGTCGTGTCGCCCGCGTCTGAACCCACGAGCGGGGCGATGATCTCACCGGCCGCCAGGGCGGGGCCGTCATGGACCGTGACAACCCCGATCTGATCGTCGGCGTCCTTCAGCACAACCGGCTCGAAGCCCCCCCGCGCATTGATCACGTCGGCCATTTGGTTCAGCAGGGCGCTCTCGTCGCGGTCAAGACTGAGCGCGAAGATGCGGTCCTTCGTGACGACTACGAACTGGGCGAGATTGATGGCGTAGGACCCTTCACGGAGAACCTTGCGCTGCGGACCTTTCTGGCCGCCCGCTTCCAGAAAAGCGCGTGCGTTTTGGTAGTCGACACCCTCGGGATTGCTGGCAAGGGCCTGCCCAGCATCCAAAGCGCGGCCGTCCCTGGCGAACAGGTAGCCGATCCGGCCCTGTGGAATCGTCACGAGCGATTGGATGTGGAGGCGATACTGAAACGGGACAAAAAAGTGCGCCCCGCCTCTTAGAACGTCAGGTTGAAAGCCGGCTTCGCCGTGAAGGGCGATGATCCCGCCCTTTATCGATCCCCTGCCGCTCCAAAGCTTCTCCACCACCGCCACACGGTTGTTGGCGATGTACCGGATCATGCCGGACGCACGGATCAGCAACGCCGCGAGAACGACAAAAAGCGCCGAACCGAGAACCGGCCCAAGCGCGGATAACGATGTCATGGATAGCCCCATCGGGCCGCCTGAGCGACGATCGTCGCCTCATGGATGAGCGGCCGG
>Ga0116229_10003568_pt1 | contig 25625 bp, 17 predicted proteins | sample S1TSphgellanicum_3_FD_87313 | JGI IMG/M metagenome (GOLD analysis project Ga0116229, IMG submission 87313) | Host-associated microbial communities from peat moss isolated from Minnesota, USA - S1T2_Fc - Sphagnum magellanicum MG | ecosystem: Host-associated > Plants > Peat moss > Unclassified... | reverse complement strand
GGGTAGAGGGGCGTGTTGGAGCTTCGGGATGGGACTAGGAAGAGTTGACAAGCTTCACTCACTCACACGGGCCTGCACACAACCCACACAAAGTGGTTAGTGCAAAGTTGAAGCACCCTTGGTGCTAGGACGAGCCACAGGCAACACGGACACACAAGACTCACCACGGCCCGGACTTGGGGGAATCACCACCTTCCCCCTTATAGTATACTCTGCAGCTCTCCACGGAGGCTACATCCAAATGGTTATTTTTCCCGGGACTCCCAAGTGGGACTCCCGAAATCGCGCCAAATGGGACTCCCGCGACTTTGGAGCCCCATAACTTTGCGAGCAGACCTTGGATCGCAATGTCGTCTAAAGCAAAGTTGTAGCTCTCGTCAAGAGCTTTCCAACGATATGTGGCACGCCCCCTGAAACTAAGTAAATCGGGTCGATTCCCGAATTTTTGTGGTCGGGAGTCAAACTGGCAGTTCGACTCCCGGCCCTTCTTTTGGCCATAACTTGTGTTTCAGATGTCCAAATGAGTAATGCGAGCCCATTTAAGACATCTACGCTCTAAAAGCTTTTCAATGATATAAAGAATGTCACAAGACATTGAGGTTTGACCCCTGCAATCGCTCTCTGAAGTTTCGAAAGTCCACCGTGATTACATCTCCCAAAGTGGGAGTTGCTTTGGGAGTGTGAGTGTTCACTCCCTCATACTCCCTCACACTTTCTAACACTCACGGGAGTATGTGATGTGACTCCCCGGGATCCTTTTGGCCCACACCCTTGCAATGCCTTTGCCTTGACTCTCGGGCTCCCTCTTGGCTCACACCCTTGCAAGCCCTTTACCTTGGTCGCAAGCCCCAAGGTTAGGGTTACGACATTGAACATCAACAAAAAAGGCACTGTAAACCCACATTGATAACACAAAAAAAATTTACACCACCTATAACATAAAGGAATTTCCCACTCGTAATGTCAACCCAACCTTCAGCAACCTCATCAAATGACGACCCCATGTAGAATAAAACAATATTCAAACCCCTCACGGAACAAAAGAAGCAACATCGACGTACAAATAATTTTTATTTGTATTGTGGAAACTAGGGCTACTTGAACATCACCCATTTTAAGAAAAATATCCACATGTCAAACATTATTTAACAAGGCATCTTTGATGAAGGATGATGTGAATGATGAAGTGTCTAATGGAACTCCCAAAATTATAATTCCTTCTAATGGGGTGGTAAATTGGGATGGGGTGTTAAAATCAAGTAATAGGCCATAGGGTGACCATGTTACACATTTATGAGGTTGGATAGAAAGACCTATAACATGAAGTTTGGTTTTAAAATGTTTTTTTGTATGAATGGTACAAAAAAAAAAAGACATATTATGTGAGTGTCATTTTCAATGGATGGAAATAAACAAGAAAGGAAATGACTAGTTGTAGAATGCAAAGCTCTAAAGTGGGTTAATGCGAATAGTGCCCCTTTTAAGGGATCACATTGACAAGTTCGCATGGCAGAAGGGATGATTGTGACATTGCCTTCATGATTACAATGGCTATAAAACAAGGGAGTTTCAAATGCATAGATAGCACGAACAAAGAGGATGAATTGCATGATGTCTCCACTGGATGCACAAATTTTTTGAAATATGACCCCTCTTGACACCGAATTGAAGGCATTTGCCACGTCTAGTTGGAGAACAATTTAGTCAAGGTAAAGGTTTAGTGTGCACTTAATGTTGTGGATTACTATTGTCGCGACCCTAGCCTTAGGCTCATGATTACGGCAAGGGCTTACAAAAATGCAAGTCGAAAGGGAAGCCTGAAAGTCACATTTCACACTCCCGAGAGTGTAGGAAAATGTGAGGGAATGAACTCGCACACTCCCAAATGGGCTCCCACTTTGGGAGTTAAAAATCTTGATGGACTTTCAAATCTTGAAAGAGGTATTTTAGGGGTCAAAATTCATTAGATTAAAGAATTCCTTATACCATTGAAAAGCTCTTGAAACATAAATGTTTGAAATGGGTTTGCATGACCCATTTGAGTATTAAAAACACAAGTTATGGCCAAAAGAAGGGATGAGAATCAAAGTGTCAATCTAATTATCGACCACTAAAAGTCAAGAATTGCCCTGAAATATGTGCATGTAGGTAGCATGCCATATATCTTTGGAAAGCTCTCAATGAAACAACTTTGTTTTAAACCTCACCTTAATCGGAAGTTTACAGAAAAAGTTATGACCTTCCAAAAATGCTAGAAGGCCGAATTTTGGGAATTTCGGGATTCCCAACTTGAGAGTCCCAGAACAAAATGAAATTTAGATGTAGCCCCCATGGCTAATCACAAAGAATATTATAAGGGGGGAGGTGGTGCCTCCCCCAAGTCCAAGCTATGATGAGTCTTGTGAGTCTGTGTATGCATGTGGCTTGTTCGTGCTCCAAAAGTGTTCTAACTATGCACTAACCAACTTGTTGTTTGGGTTGTGTAGGTCCATGTGAATAATTGACCCACTTGTCGTTCTTCCTAATCCCCATCCCGGAGCTTCAACATGCCCCTCTATCCCCAAAGTGCTATGAATTAGGGAGTGTACCCCAACTTTTTTTTTCTGATGTTTTCATTTTCAAACTCACATTTGAGTCTTTCAAGGAGTGTGGGGGTGTGTCAATTGCTTCACAATCACCCTTAGTTACGATTCCAAATTAATGTGGGGAGAAATTTGTCACAAAAGCATCATGAAATTAAAGGCATAAGGCATGACTTGTGAGTTGATACAATGTTTCCCCTATTGTAATGGGATGAACTCCACCTAAAAGTTTGGTCATCGCTAAGGGGCAAGCAATGCCAAAGACAAGTGCAATTTGAGGTGGAACATGACCTTTAACAATATGAAAATAAAGTTGAAATAATTGAAGGAATCCGTTCATTAATCTTCTAGGTGAAAAAAATCTTGAAAATGTTCAAAAACCATCTTAGAAGGACCACTTGCTAATAGCTAGGGCATGTGTTGGAGTGCCAATTTGAAATAATCAAAAGACAATTCGAGGTCTTGATTTAGCTCATAGTCTTATAGGAAAAATGGAAAATAGCCATCCGATTCAAAGTGTAGTGCGATGAAAATTAATGTGGTGATAAAAAACATATGTGTGGGGGAAAATGATGCCAAGGCCCGGGTTGTTCTAGAGTATTCCCCCTACACATCCAATAACTAAACTACAAAGAAAACATTTATGAGCTAGGGGATCATGTTGGGGAAGAAACACCAAACTCAAACTTGCTGCCAAAACTTGGGTTCACAAAGAAAAAAATTCTTACAAGTTTTCCCAATCGCTTACTAAAACACGTTTGAATCTTTATGCCCCATTGCCCCACCACAAAAGGGGAAATTGAGACACCATTGGGGTAAGAAGAAAAGTAAGTGCCAAACTACCACATCTTGTGTTAGCTTATCCAATGGAAAACGAAGCGCCACTTGTATGTCACATCGTGAAATAAAAGGATGCAGTTATATAATCAAGAACGATAAAAACTTGAATGAAAGGCCTCAAATACATCCAAAGACAAAACCTAAGTCAAGGCTAATACAAATGGGGTGAGAACAAGGGAAAGTATTGAATTGAAATGATCATGGGGGTTTGGATTAGATGAATTGGGTGTTTGACAAGAATGTTAATGACAAATTAACCTTCGATTAGTAAATTGGTGCCAACCGGTGGGGCAAAAGACTTTAAGTGAAGGTTGCAAACAAGTTGAAAATATGAAGGTAGGTCGGGGGGGTTCAATCATGTGCAACTTGAGGGGTTGGTAAAGTGGAAGGGGGAAAAAGTCCTACATGTGCATGATCAAAGGGGTTTGGGAAAGTGTAAGGTTGGGGCCCCACATTCACACAAAGGACTAAGGGTTAATAAAGGGAACTAGTGGATGGTGTGTGGTTTGTTAAAATTGGAAAAAGAACCAATGGGAAGTGCGTGGTTTGCATGGGAGATGGGGTGAAAATTAGGTTTATGGTGGCACATGATAAAACAAATGGGTGATGGGATATAATGAACTAAAGGACATGGGATGTTTGGTGCCAATGAGGAAGGAGGTCTAATAAGAGCACATGCCCCACCTATTTAAAAACTACCTATTACTATAGGGCCATCTTAAATCTACAAAGCCAACCATATAAAACTAAACAAATTAAAAGGAAAAATATAGGAAATGACTTAATTTCCCTAGTTAATGCATCATGCCAAAGCCAAACCTTAATTTCACTAAAGGTTTGAGTGGTACAATCACTACTATGTTGGGTTCAACATAATTTAGACATCATAATGCTAAAGCATTATAGGTTTCACACTTTGTTTCCAGTCCTAGAGGACTTGAAATAAGTAACAATGCGCAAAAGTTTCCTTAAAAGAAATTGTGGTGGACTAGATACATTTTTCACAAATATCCCAATCCACTTTAGTAACTATGTACAACATTGACAAAAAAAGATGTCAGTTGGGAAAATTATCCTCAAGTTCTAAGCTCACACACTAAGAAATCATTTTACTTTTTCATCTTCCACAAGAACATAAACCTTCAAGAAAAGAACCTACAAAAAGTCCAAAGCTATTTCTAATAGGTTAATGCCCACATAAACAAAATTCTTTGTAAGCCTTATTTATGTTTTTATCCCCTCAACATGGCATAAATCATCCATATTGAAAAGCTTTATGTAAAGTTTTCCACTTTTAAATTCCATAGAAAATTTGATCATGTAACAAAATTTAATGCATCAACCCTCTTAATTACCTTCTCCTTGTCATTGGAGACCTTGGACTTTGGATTCAACATTGAAATATGAAAGATCACTAAATCAATAAGCAAACGCCACAATAATAAGACCAACCACCAAACCAACAAAATGACAAACACATAGATTGGCATGTGACTTGGATTTTGAACCAATGATGTGAATACAAATGAAGATTTCAAAAGTTAGAATGTAAAATTATTCAAATTGAATGTGAATCATACATTTTAAAATAATAACATGCACAAAAAAAGTTCAAGGCATTCCAAACCTCAGTGTGATACATAGTGATAATAGGCTGAGAGACATATGATTTTATGATTAACATGTAGTTGATTTGACCAAAATATTAAATCTCTATGGATGTAGATTTTGAAATCATGAAAAGTCAAACTTTGAACATGTCTCATCTATTTTGTTAATTTTATTTTTCCTTCTTGTAAAACTTCTATAACAACAATCATTCTTCTTCTCACACATTTAATTGAACTAGTAACAAATGTTGAAAAAAAGTTGCAACCCGTACAACATATTCATGGGATGTAAAAAATAAACATGATTTAACATATTCATAATATTTTCAAGATTTTTTAAATACATTTTATACAATATAAAGGTAACTTCAACATATTTTATAAAATAATTAATGAAATTAAATAAATCATGTTAGGAATAAAATATTCTTAAATATTTCAAAAGACTATGTTTTTTTTTTCACAATTTTTTTTCTTTGAAATTTGAAAACTACAACATTTGTATAGATAATACAATTAAGGTCAAAGATTCCAAGGTAATATTGTAATAAATAGAATGGAAAAAAAAATTTGACATCCATGTACAACAAACTATGCAATAAACAAAATAGATTTATTTTTTAGTAGGTCATATTTATATAAAAGAGAAGGATCATCAAATGAGTTTTTAAAAACATACAAACCATTTGATCTTTTCAAGTTGTGCTTGTTTTATAACATCATTTTCATTTTCAATACTCTTCTGCAATGTCAATAATAATTTTAAAGGTTTCCATTAAGGTGCAAGTACATTATAAATTCATATAATAAGAAATTGTTAATTCTTATGTTGTAAGTTCTTTAGGATTTATCATCAAGCAATGACATTTGTAATAAATACAATGTTGGTCATCTACCCAAATTATTAATGATGTTCAAATTTTGATTTTTAATGAATGAATTTTTAAAAATAGTAATGAAAACATCACAAACTTAATTCATCATGAATACATATAATGATCATTTTTTCACTAGAAATTTCATGTAAAAGTCTTTCTATATATTTATGATAAGAAAATTTTGAATGTCAAATATGTCATCATCCCAATAAATTGTTAATAACCATTGATTTTGTCAAAAGACATGCCCAAGGTTATTTTTATTCATTTATTCATATTATGTGTTAAGTCTTATAACAATGATCAAATGACATTTTGCTGGTATAATATTTTGTAAACATTCATAAATCCTTATACCATTTTGTTGAAGATTGATTTTATGAGACAACAAAATGTCAAATGTGAATTTGATATCATATGTCTTGTGTTAATGATGTGAAGCATAAAACTTAATCAAATAATCAAAACACATATCAAAAGAAATTTGTAACCAAAAAAAAAATGCATAAGAAGAATGTTGATATATATATACTAATTTTTTCATCATTTTTTTCCGCATAATGCACACATAAAAAGGTGAACATCACCTTGTGTCACACGTTAATTGAGTGCAAACCACAAGGAAGGAGAACATATGTACATACCCAAGCATAAAAAATTCATGAGAATTGAATTGAATCAAAAAAATTTAATTGAATCACACTGAATGAAATTTGAATTCAATTAAATTAAATTCAACATTTGGATCAAGATTCAATTGAATTATATTCAAATTCAACTGAAAAAAAAGTAGGGTTCAAATTAATGAAAAAGATATTGAAAACATTTTTATGAATATGGTGTTGAAACGACACAAATTTGAAAAAACATCTTTTTATACCTCTTCACTTGAGAATGAGCTAAACAAATTCCAATCTACAACGACTTATAAAACTTTTAAAGTTGTCTTACCTAAATTAGGTATCTTAAATCATCATCACTAAAATTAAAATAAAATGAAAAACGAAACCATGGATAAAACCAATTTAGGGTTCGATTCTAGTTTTAAGTTCGATTGCAGTCTAAATTCAATTTTGGATTTCAATTATCACTTTGATTCTAGAGCCAATTCTTGAATTTTGAATCCACAATTTGGGTACTTCAAAACCCTAATAAGAACAGCTAATTCTCACATGCTTAGGTGAAAAATTAGACATCAATAATAGTTTGAACTTTGAACTCCCAACCACTTGGCCTGTTTGGGCTTAAATTGCAACCCATACCCCCTTTAGTATGGTGTGTCATGGCTAAATCTCATTCAATTATGTGAATGCCATTTATTGGGATTGAACTTATCCCATTTCCATTGGATATTATTTATTTATATTGGGTGACTGAAATTAAACCCTAAAAATGTACACACAATATGGAGGAAGCTCATCTCTCTAGGGCATACATAATCATTTTTGTAGTGGTGATCCCAAAAGGAGCACTATAGGGTGTGATAGGGTTTAGGGTTTAGGGTTTAGGGGCTGGGGACATCATGCTGGGGCGCCAGGTGTTGGGGTTTGGATAAAGTCCAATGGGAGCCAATAACTTAGCCTACTGTTGAAGAACTAAAACTTGGATGGATGGAAAGGCCATTTAAGTTAAAGTTGTGAACACATTACATGATCATGACCTACCAAAGAAGCATGGGGTGGATGAAAAATGGATGGATGGATGGAGCGGCTCTAAAGAAAAAACATTTGTAATCTCACATTACATGATAATGACCTACCAAAGAAGCATGAGGTGGATGAAAAATGGATGAATGGAGATGCTATAAAACACAAAAGTTGTGATCTCACATTATATGATGATGACCTACCGAAGAAGCATTTGAATGGATGAAAAAAGGATAAACATAGAGGCACTATACAACAAACAAAGGTTGTGACTTAACATATTATATGATAATAACCTACTGAAGAAGTGTTGGGTGGATGAAAAATGGATGAACAAAGGAGGAGATAAACCCAAAAAAAAGTTTGTGATCTCACATTCTACATATGATGACCTACCAAAAAAACATTGGGTGGATGAAAAATGGATGAACAGAGAGAGCCAAAAAATAAAACAACAAAATGTTGTAATTTCACATTACATGATGGATGATGATGACCTACTGCAAAGAAGTGTTGGGTGGCTGAAAAATGGATGGACAGAGAGAGCCTATATAAAACCAAAAAAAAATTGTGATTTCATGGTGATGAACTACTAAAGAAGCGCTAGGTGGATGAAAAATGGATGAACAGAGAGGCAATAAAACACACGAAAAAAAGGGTTTGTGGACTCATATTAAATGATGATAACCTACCAAAGAAGCGTTGGGATGAAAAATGGATGGACGGAGAGAGAGAGGAGGGGGGGGGGGGGGGCAGGCTTTAAAGCAAAAAGTTGGGCAACACATATTACATGATGATGACCCCTACCCACTCACTCTCCTCTCTCTCTCTCTCTTTTATTGGCGTGCCAAATTTCAGCGTTTTTTTTTTTTTTTTCATTTTTTTCATATCCAAAATTTGGCGAAACTTAACACACAAAAAATTCGCCAGAAAGTTTTTTTTAGTTTTTTTTTCTCATTTCCCCCCTACCTACCTACCTACCTACCCTCTTGCCTGTCACGGTTGGTTCTCTTCCTCGCCTCACTACTTACTGCAACGTAGGTACCCTTCTGTGCTTGGCATGGAGGTAGGTACTCGCAATCTCTCTCTCTCTCCCTCTCTCTCTCTCTCTCACACTGGGACGCTGCTTCTCTTGTCTCTTTCTTACTTTGCTCTCTCTTCTTCTTCTTCTTGCCCAATTGGTCGGGTTGGGGCAAATACCCACCACAAAATTGTGCAACAACGCTGCTCTTAAGCTGCTGCTGTAAGACTTCCCATCTCTCTCTGTCTCTGTCTCTTTGCCTCATGCTTTCTTGTTTCCCCTTTTTTTTTTCTCAACTGTCAAGATCAACTCTTTTTGTGATCATGTTCTCTGCTTGCTTTGCTTGCTACGTGTGAGTGGTTTTTTTATCCGTGTTCTCTCTCTCTCTCTCCAGTGTTGTTAGATTTTTGTTTGTTACAGGTTTCAGCCGCCACATCTTTGTTAGGATGATGTATATATATAGCGTACACAACTTTTTTGTGGGTTTTTTGTTTTTTTTTTCCCCCCCTGCTGCTGCTGCGTTTCGTTAGGTGTCTGTGTTCGCTCGCTCCCTCGCTTACTCTATAAGAAACTGTCTTTGGGTGTTATGACAACTTATTTCAATACAGCTTGCTTGTTCAGACAGAGGGTTTGCTGCAGCCGGCGTAGTCATTTTTTCCCCCCCTTGTTATTATTGCATCTCATTTACTTATCCTTGCCTCTGGCCTGCTTCATCTGCACAATTGAGATGCGATAGGTTTTTTTTTGTGGCTTCTTCTTCTTCTTCTTCTTCTTCTTTTTCGTTTCCTGCTAAGTATGTTTTCTTCAGTAGTTATGTCTTTCTGTTCTGCTTTTGATGGATATGATCTACCCTACAGGCTCTTCTTGTTCTTCTTCCCCTTTTGCTGTGGGCGATGAGTTAGGGTTTGATAGGCTTCTTTCTTGGTACCAGAAAATGCAAACCCTTTTGGCTGTCCTTAACCCTTTTGATTTTTCGTTTCTTCTTTTTTGGCGCGCGTCTTCAGGGTGCTTTTCGTAGGAGCGAGTTCCTGAAATGGCGTTTTGTGCAAGAGTGCATTGAAGAAGAACACCTTTCCGCTCTTCTCATCACAACTGCTTTTTCTTTTGCGATTGGAGTCCCCCCCGCCCCCCCCGCCCAGGGGTGGTCGTTCAAATCTTGCCTTTCAGCCTGTTTGCAGGTTGAGAATCTGAGAGAAGATGTCTTGATGAGAAAGCTACGCCCATGTGTTGAAGACGTGTTCAGATTCTCCTAACAGAAGGGCAGGTCAGAAAAAGGCATGGCAGAGATGTCTTTTATCACCATGGAGCCTCCTAGCATGTTCGACCCCTTTCCAATCCACCCTCCTCTTGATGACCAGCCAGATCTGCAAATAAAAGTAGAACCCCGTCAGAAGCTTGAGATCAAGGCTGCTCGACAGCAAGAGCACCAACTAAAGGTATGGGCACTCTTTACTCAAGTACTACTATGTCATGTTCAGTGGAAATGGAAAAAGGGAGAAATGTGTGATTGCCACAGACACATTTGTAAGATGCTGCAGCATCTGTTGCTGACTAAGAGCGAATGTTGGACCTCATCTTTTGATGGCCTGCAACTGTGTAGGTGGCCATTCTTGCAAAGAGCCATGAGTTTGGGGATGTCAAGCCTCAACCACAACTTGAACAGAAACCAAAGGTACTGCGTATGTGTTTTTTGATCAGCTTCTTGCTAGCTCATCAAAACAGATTTTGGAGGTGAATAGAGGTCTGTGGTTTGCTGCCTGCCAACCTGGTTCCATGGTTCTTTACAGATGGCAATTCCTGAGTCTGGGGTTTTGTATTTTCTCAGTCATGAATCTCTGTATTTGTGGTCTAGTTGCATATGCCTGAGAGTCTGTACTCTAGGCTTCAGGGATTTGGAGGTTGCTATTTGTTGCTCATCAGTCATTCACTATCAGTTAGCAAAACAACAATTGTGTTCTTTTGCCTTATAGCTCTGCTTGTGCCAGGTTACAGTATTCATTTTGGGATGGACAGTTGCAGGTGCAGATGATTGACTCTCCTTCTCAAAGAAGTCCTCAAGTGGCCTCAGACATGCTGACCGTGCGGCAAAAGCTCCGGGAGTCCTTGACATCAGCTCTTGAAATGGTTGTCAGCAAACATCTTGTGAAGAGTGTGCTGGGTGTGGTGAAAGATGCAAAGAAGGAAACTGAAGAGACAAAAGGGCAACTGAATGCACGGGAAGAACAGCAGGATGCTGGTTTATCACATGTGAGTCTGTTGTGATTTTAACTTCATTTTAGATTTTCCAGCAGTCCAGTCAGTCAGGTTTTCGTGTTGCATAGGTGAAGATGGCACAACAGTCAAATGGTGAATGCCCAGAGCCTCATTGAACTTTGGTAGTCTGTAGTGAACTCTTGTGTCTCAGGGTCTGCCCTGCTGTTGTGGTTCTGAATAGGACAGGCTGTTGGGGTCTGACTAGATTCCAAGGCTCCCAGTAGCATTGTGAGATTTTAGAACCTCAATAGGTAATGCCTTCTGTCCCCTGACTACTAGCTAATTTTGATTTGATGTAACATATTGTCATTAATGCAATTTGGGCACAGGGTTTGATCACCTTCACAGCCCTACCAAGCAAAATGACAACATTGTGGTCTAACCCAGGCTTAACATATGTTGCTGTTATATTGTATTTGTGGGACCTTTGGAGTTGGATCTGAGTTTGAATGAGTGCATTCTATGTGCTATGTTTATGTCTCTTGACTGCTGGCCAACATCATGACTGAGCCTTCCCACTTCTTTTGGAAATGCAACAAAAACAAAGGAAGCAGGAAGCAGACTTTTGTATAGTTTTTTCTTCCTTGAGCAGATTACTATGTATTTATGTTATCCAATATTGGCAACTAATAAAGTCCATGGGAAGTCATGGCTGCTAGTGACTGCCCTTCCTGATGAAGGTGGCGGTCTTTTCTAAATGTGTTATGTTTAGTTATTTCAGGTGGAATGGGGTGACTGCTTTGCCAACATTGGCAGCTCCTTCTTTTAGTCCTCCAGTTCTTGGACTTCTTGTCTCATTTAACCATACACAGTGTCTTCTGGATGCGAAATTGACACCTTGGGTATGCTGTTTATTGATGGGACCAGGACACTGCCAGTTTAGAGGCTGTTCAACTTTCACATGGTGCGAATGAAAACAAGGAACATGTTATTGTTGATTTGGGTGTACACAATGAGGCCAGGCCAAAAGAAGAGGCAATGGAAGTTGATGCAAGTGGAAGTGATATGCCATCTATCTTTGACTACCCAGAAATATCTGCTTACAATGAGGTATTGGAATCATGTGGAGTAGCAGAGTCACCACTCAAGAAGCTGAAGGTGGAGGGTGGTCCCTTTGTGCCAGTTAGATCAGTCCCCAGGAGGGAGGCATTTGAGGGATCAAAAGGAGGTTTACAGCTTATGGATCAAGCGAAACGAGTTGCAGTTGATATTGAAGCACAGCTCTTCAAGCTCTGTGGTTTCAAGAAGACCTACAATCAAAAGGCACGCTCCCTCCTCTTCAATTTGAAGGATAAGAGCAACCCAGAGCTTCGAGCCCGAGTGTTCACAGGGGAAATAACCCCAGCCGATCTTTGTCGGATGAGTGCAGAGCAACTTGCATCCCGGGAGCTCTCTGAGTGGCGAAATGCAAAGGAGCAGGCACTTGACAAGTGGGTTGTTCTGACAGAAGCTGACACAGATCTCACGAAGATTGTGAAGAAGACACACAAGGGTGAAGTTATTGTGAATGTCCAGAGTGAGAATATGGTGGACATTATGGCTTCTGCAAGTCAGTCAAGTTTCCCAGTGGCAGTTTCTGAAAAGGAAGGTAGCAGAGAGGACAAAGTTATGGAAACTGGGTCAGAAGAAATAGTTAGGACCAAGAGTCTTGAACCTGCTCAGGTTGAGAGGAACACCATCCTGCCTTCCTTGAAACGATCCCGGCCTCTGGACAGTGTTCATGGTGACTTTGCTGATACTTCCCCATCCAAATCGGAGGAATTACTTCCTCCAGAAAGCCAGTCAGAGAGAATGGATTTGGAAGTGCCAGAACTGGACAGCAATTTACCACAGATCATGTCACTTGATGAGTACATGGATGCTCATGAAGATGACGACAAAGGAAGTGCCCAGGAGGATCTCTGTGAGGGTGCACCTGTGGGCCCAAGGGTTCCAGTTGCAGCTGTACCAGAGGCTGTTGAAACTGCTGATGCTGGTGCCCCATCAAATACAACACCGAAGCTTGAATCAGTCAATGAAAGAGGAAAATCTGAGAAGAGCCAGAGTGTGAAAAGTGTAGACGTTGTTGAAATGGTTCTGCCACAGGTAGGAGAAGCTGGGAAGACAACTGGTGAGGATGCAGGAGTGATTTGGGATGGTAACCTTCAGCTCAGCACATCACGGTTGTCACCTGTGGAGATAGTGTACAGAAGGTTTGCACTCCTGAGGCCTTTTCTACATGATTTTTGTTTCTTTTCAGTCTATGTTTCAGTTTGTATCAGTGCTCCTCATATCTAGCTTCCATGTTTCTAGCAATTGTGGCATATTTGTTACTGTCATCACCAGTGTAGACTTGGTATCAAGCTTGTGGGGGAGTTTCTAGAAGCACTTTCCGGACCTGAGCAGGACTGGGTAGAATTGGTGGTATGGTAGCCTATAGGCCACATTAGGGTTATAACAAAGCACAAAGCAGGCACTGGGAGACCTCATCCTGTGTAAAGCAGGATTTGTGATAATTGCAGATCTTGGATTACTGGAATGATGCTGCCAGGCCTGTATCACACCTTACTGTAGTCAACTGAAGTCCTTTTGCAAAATATGCAAGGTCATTGTTCTTGTATGACATGTATCACTGCATGCAACCTTTAGTCTTCAAGCTTCAGGCCAGAAGCTCATGGTAGAGCCTGTGGCCACCTACAAAAAGTTGTGGTTTTGAGCCCTTCAGTGCACTTCAAGGAGTTATCATTATCAGGACCCCATCTATTCAGTGGGTGAAACTGGGTGACCTGATTCCTGACATTGTGCAACAGGGAACCTTGGGGAGAGAATGAGGTGGCAAAGTTGTCCTACTTAGAAGTTATCCACTGCTTTTCCTGTAGAGTTACTTAGGAAGACGTGTACCTGTTGCATCATGGTACTGGCAATGTCTCTCTCAAGAGATATTTTCAAGGATTTTTTAACTTTGAGGTTGAGGTGTAATGCAGTGGTGAGAAGTTGGACCTCAAGGATTGGCCAAAGTCCTTGGAGGTGAAAGGCAGGGTGCGGCTGACACATCTGAGCAAGTTTCTTCAAGAATTGCAGCAATCACGGTCTCGCACTGTAACGGTATAGATCTACAACATTTGTGACTTTATGTTGTTACAAAGGTCATATGTTACAGTTAAAAACACAATCCTCCAATAGCTTCAGTGGATACTGTGCGGTATCCGAGCCTTACTGTTGTTGTATGCATGTTCCATGCTCCAGTACTTGGTTGTGGGTGTATTTGTCTCACTTATGTCTGTGGCAATAACAGCAAATTTTTTGACTATTTTATTCAGCCTTGTGTCATGACATACAACTAAAGATTTGCATAATTCCCAGTAAACTTGGGAATCAAGGAAACTGCCAAACTAGAGGAGCCTAGCTACTGCTGGGTTGGAAAAGGTTCTTTTTTATGATGATCTGTTTCTCTCTCAAATCTTTCTTGTTGTCTGATTGCAGGCTGTCTCATTCTTTCTGCAAGAGGGGCATGAGGACTCCAGAGCACTCAAATCACACTTGAAAGAGGTTTGTATTCTACTCTATACCCTGTACACTGTATCTATGATGTTACTGCTGGCTGGAGGGTCATAGTCATCTGTTTCGAACTTTGACATTTTTTGTACCTGCTGGTTTTCAGTCTATTTGTATCCCCTTACCTGACATGGTTGGGTTCAGGTAATAGTTTAGTGGCCTCTGCACTGGTAGATATAGGCACTACCTTGTGGATTTTTGTGACTGGTGTAGTTGTTAGGAAGTTTTCAGTTACTGGGCAAATAGCTCAGCTGCTACCTCTGGAAAACTTGAAACCCACCACATGCTGGTTTCTGTATGTTGAGTGCCAGAGTGCCAGAACCCACTGGATGCAGGATGGATTATGTTTGAACAGGAAACACTTTTTCATTCTATTCCTGTCCCATAGATAACCACCATAGTTAGCTATTTACTAACTGTCCACATGTATCGACCTTACCTAGTAGCCATCAAGTGCCTTACCTACCTACATATTAACAACTTACATTCCCTACCTATGCACCTATGATACATACCCGCTTACATCAGTAGTTGCCTAGGTAGCTAGGGAAAGGGGGAAGTGGGAGGGTTCACAGGATAGGTTCCACCGACCAAGTTGGAATCTTGGTAACTCCATTGTGGATGAACCACAATTGAGTCACAATGGGTTTCCAATGGATGGTGCTCTGATGGGTGCTGGCTTACATAATCCAGCACTGGTCACTGCAAGGGGTAAGTTGATAAAATGTGAGAAATGATAATTAAGAGTAGAGGACGTTGCCCGACATTAAGTGAAGGTTCCAGATCAAGTGGCAATCCTGCAAAATTGGAAGTTTTTAGAGAAGGGAATAGAAGACAGTGTGAATGATGGTACCACATAATTTTAGAGCAGGAATCAGTGTTTTGGGAAGACTTTTAGCTTGTGGTTTACCTGCTATGGTGACGTGTTTGCTTTCAGTCCATGTTATATGAAGTTGAAGGCATTAGCTAACTAGTGGTTTGAACCACCACTTTCTCTATCATCTAAGCATTGCTTTTTGCCAGCCCTGTTGCCAATCGTGACTTCTATGTGTGTGATGATGACATGATGCTTTCTGTTGAAGCAAAAGGTACTTAATGTGGTTATTTGTAACATTTTTTGGCTAAACACTTAAGTCGATCATTCTACATTCTTTTTGTGTGGCATGAACGCCTCTGGAGTATTAGCTGACAACATGCTGAGTCTTTCCATTGCTTCTGGAAATGTGACAGAACTGAGGATTCAGATTTTTTACAATTTTGTCCCTTAAGTCTTTTGAGTAGATGATTATATACTTTTCTACCATATTCGTGAGCCAATAAGGCAGTGTGGAGTAATGGCAGCTAGTTGCTGCCATTCATGATGAAGGTTATGGTCCCATATCTTTAGTGATATGTATGATGTTATGCTTTTTGTGTTTGATTTGGGTTGGCTGGTAGGAATAATAACATTTGTTTGGTTACCTTACATGTTTCTGTGGAGTTTCTGTCTGCAATCAAGGATGGAGTACCTAAAGGATATGTCCAGGGTGCAGGTGGCCCCAACCACTACCCTCTATTAGGCATCTCTATGCATTAGGCTTAGATACTTGCTTGTACACAAACAAGCTCAAATAAACTGAAGCTTACCCTCACAAGCTTATTGCAGCTTGAATGAACATGCTGTAACTTTTGTTATTCACTAGGTCTCTTGAGTGGTAAACCACATCATGACTGAGTCTTCTGATAACTTCTGGACATTTGACAGAGACTTAGGATGCAGATGTTTGTATAATGGTTTGTTGGCAATTTTATGTACTTTTGGTATCCAGCATCTGGCATGGGAGCTGATGAAGTTAATGGGTATTTATGGTAGCTAGTCACTGTCATGATGAAGGTGATAGTCTGATATTAGTCCAATACTTGTGAGTGACATTCGCAAGCCTATGGCTGCACTAATTCTTGTCATGATAGTTTTGGTTTTCCTGGAACTGACAAAATGTTTACACCTTCAAAGCATTGTTGTGGAGTTGACTCTGATACCTTATATATATGTCTCTCTGCAATTACTTCACTTTTCCATTTGTTCATCTATCATTCATACAGAATTAGGCTTCTAGACAATTGTATTTTAACCCCAAGGGAAATACAAGACCTGTACTGAAATATGTCCTGCACTGTGTTTTGTAAGATTGCAATTTTGTAGATGCATAGGTCTATTTCATTGTAGACACTTCATGTTTGGAGGAGAATTGTTCATGGTAAGCAAACTGATATGTAGGTCCAGAGGTCAGAGGTGTGCAATACAGGTAAATAGTGTCTATTCAACTCGTCGGGTGATTATTGGAAACAGGTTTCAACTGAGATTGTTGAAGCTCATTTTAATTTTTCACTGTCGCAATGATGAACGTGCACAGCATTCATTAGGTATTACTTTAAATCTTGCAATATGTATTTGTTGGGTGAACTGATTTGAGGACCACATGAAAGTCCAAAGTCCTGGGAATTGTTAAGGAGCTCCTTGTTTGACAAGTTAAGCAAGAAAACACATAATCACAATGTATGTGTCTCTGGACCCTGTGGTCAGATTCAACCACTGGGTGTACAACCTTGTTTAAATTATGGCTTGATGGGACATCTCCTTGTAATTTATCTGTTGGTTTTAAGAATCAAGTGATAACTGAAAGTGATTTGCCATACTAAGTGGATACTGCTTAGTTGGCAGTTGCCACAAATTACTTGGCTTCAATTTAGTTTTCCTCGGGGCCTGTCCAATTGAGGTGAACTCTATCCATCAAGGTTGGAGAACCTACTTTATGGTTATGGCCTGCCCACAAACAGGCCACTGGCCTCTCAAGGCTTGAAACAGCCTCTCATACCTTCACATTTTGACAGTTTTTTCCTCAGGGCCATCTCTTGTTTGCTGGAGAAACACATGCCCATTATGCCTAACCATTGTAAGAAAATGGAGCCTTTTTGGCAAACCGCAGGTTAATTTTGGTACTTAATTTGTGAACATGGTCCTTAATGATACTGAGTCACTAATGGCTTGGTTTGCTGTTGCACCTATTTTGCACTTTATTAGTTCTGCACACTTTGTTGATTGATGTGGTGGGAGATTTGGAAATTGCAGGTTGCAACTCAATATCAGATGGGTGATCGAGTAGGCTTTGTGGAGCCTGCACCGGGTTTTGAGCTTTACCTGCTGCCCCCCAGCAACGCCACATCAAAGCTTTTGAGTGAGCATGGACATGCTGAATCTTCAGAATCACAAAACAAACACGTAGTTTTAGTTGGTGTTGTTGTGTGGCGTAGAAGCCGAGCTTTGTCTTCTTCTAGGCTGCCAGACCGTAACAACAGTAATTTAAAGAGAGTACCAGTTGCTAATGAGTCACCCTCAGAGAGCCGGGCAGGGGGATTAGTTGATATGAAACATCCTAGCCGGGACACACCACGAGCTACCACTCATGTTAGCTCTGCATTATCATCAACGCATGTCTTTGCTAATTTCCAAGCTGTTTCACCATCCAAAGATGAGCAGCCTTCTAGAATTTTGTTGCATGCGTTGTCCCCCAGTGTCCCTGGAGTCAATTATGTGTCAAACACTCCTCCTGTAGCCATGGACATGCCTCCAGGGTTTACTCCTGGAAGGACTCCTCCAAGTTGTGTACCTCTGCTTCCTGTTACAAAGCAATCTCCTGGCCTTCCCAGTGCTATGTCAGGTTCTGAAGCTTCTCGAGATTTGCCCCCAGGCTTTTGGCCTGCACCTCCATTGAACCCAACTCCTGCAAGGGAACCTGGGATCATGGAGGATGATGATGATCTGCCCGAGTTTGATTTTGGGAATCATGGGGTGGATGTCCCTGTCACAGATGTTCATGCTGCTGCACAGTTTTCTGTCACTGTGCCTAAGGCAGAGCATCCCCATCTCCCACCCCATTTCTCAGGTACTCTCCGTAGCCACTCTAGTAGTGTACATGAGCTTCCTAGTCCTAAGTTTCCTATGGTCAGCTTACCCACAAGGCCTGCCAGACCTTATCCTAGCAAACACTCTTTTTCCCCTAGAAACCTACCTCCACAATTATTTGATGTTGCCAGTTTGGAAGCATCTGTTTCAGAGAAAGGGCTACAAAAAGGGCGACAAGAGCAAGATCCTCGGATTTTTTTCAGGGAGCCTTGGAGAGGTCTGGGTCCTGAGAAGCATGATGATATTTCAACTTCATATGGTTCTTTATCAGCTTCCAATCATGTGGCAAGAAATAATGATCTTCCTGAATGGAAAGCATCTGTGCAATTTCCCTTCAATGAAGGGGACCTCCGGGGTCACCCACAGAATCTGGGATCCTCTCCACATCCACGGCATCCCATGCAAGATGTGCGAGGAACGATCCAACAGCCCCCTCAACTACGGCAATGGCAACAGGAACCTCCTCACTTCCATCAACCCCTAGCAAGGACTGCTAACCCTGGAGAGCCACACTTGTGGGAGCCCTTGGCCAGGGAACCTTGGAATGGACAAGGCAGGGAGGCAAAGAGATCAAGGAGGGAGCACAGCTCCCCCCAATGAACAACAGGGCATGGGTAGTAGCAATAAGTCATTCAATTACGAAGTCTCCAGCCACTGGCTATGCACTTGCTCTATTCTCTAACAGAGTTCAGCCAGAAATAGCATGGTCTTGAAAGTGGAACTGCCAGTTCTAACAATCTGGGTCACACACAGGCCTACTGGCACAGTTATCATACAACATTTGAAGTTACATGGATTCTAGGTACAAGAGCAGCATAGTGACAGACAAGGTTCTGTTCAGATCAGTTGTTAACTTAGGCACCAGGAAGTTACAGCTTTTTACATGTTCCCCCACACTCTAAAGTACACTCAGTTCAGTTAATCACAGGCACTCCACAGTTATATTTTCAAACTTAAAAAACTTGGTACTTAGTTTGGCACCTCGTATTCCCACATAGAATCTTTTGCAGTGTTATTTTGCAGTGTTATTTACTTATGGTTAAGCAGCTGCTCCATAACATAAAGCACCCAAGTATTGTGTTGGCTTTTGTTTGCAGTGGTGACACAAAAGTGCAAGAAGAGTGATCAATTACAATTACAGATGCGGAAAGAAGAGTTATTGCTTTCAGGTTTTGGGTCAACTAAATTGTCTGTTTCCAGTTTCCAGTGTCAAATGCATGTGGCAATTCCAGATCTGGGAGATGCAAGCCTGCGGAATCCCAGTACTTGCCCTAAATTGGTGGTGGTTCTTGGTTAGGTCTGATTAAGGGGAGTGAGTCTAAGGGTTTTTTAAGTATGTGAAGTTCATAGTGAGTGTGTGACAGCTCTTTGACATTCTGACAGCCTGTTGGTGCCTGATCATGGGAAAATTCCCTTGCAATTCAGTTCAGATTGACCTCTTTTTGAGCGTGCTTCCATGCCATGCAAGCTTCAAAATCAGGGGTTTGAACCACATAGAAGATAAAACTAGAATGAACTGTGCATTTTTCTGTTCTAATTACATACTTTGCATCTTATTTTCTAATAGGTCCAAAGGGACTTAGAACTTCAGAGGCATAGCCTGAAGATCAGGGAAGAATGAGAGCTCAAAAAGCTTCACCCAGTCAAGATATACGAGAGCTCAATTCGCTATCAAATTATTTTGCAGGATCTCCTAAAAATGAACTCCTGATCAATTTTCAGTATTCTTCCTTTATAAGAACTAAGAAGCCAAAATAATTGTTGATAGTAGAGCAATTTGTACTAGGGGCAATTCTAGCAATGCACTACTTATAACCTCCAAATGTAATATTAAATCTGTGCTTCATGCTTATTAAAAAACCAATAAATATGGGACAATATACACTAAGTGAGCATATAATCAGCACATGTGAGCCAATCACCATGACCAACTAGTCAATACAAATCAATGCTCAGTCAATCATTGTGACCAATCAACCATAACTAGTCATTGGAACACCATTATCCTAAGAAATTTTTAAAAGATTTTCAAGGTGTCATGAAATTTTGAATCTAATCTCTTGTACATGCCAATAAATTGTTTTGGTTAAATCTAGGTGAAAAACTAGAGCATGGTTTTTTTTTGCTACAAAATATGTTCCATATTATTCCAATGATGAAAGATTGAGAAGCTTGTAGATGGGAGGTTTTGTGTAATCTTTCATATGGTTGACCTTGGATAATTCCAAGGACAATTTCAGTTGTATGGTCATCCTTGGACAATTCCAGAGATGTTTGGGTCAAATTTTACCAATTGAAGTGGTTATGATGGTTTTGCAAGTAATAAGTTTTCTGCCACTATGCAAGGGGAGTGTGTCTTGTGATCATATGTAATTTCCAGGAGTAAGTTGCTTTGCTTTGATTTTTTGTTGTTGGTTTGTTGCAATGGTGTTTTCAAGCAACAACAAAAGGAAAAAGAGGAGCAACAATTTTGTCTACGACTTTTGCATTCAATTTTTGTACTATATTCAAATGTCATTTGATTTGTTGGATTTGAAAGTTGGGACAAGATATTTGCATATCTTTCCTTGCCAAGATTGGGTTCTATGTTGGACACTTTATTTCAAAAAAGAAAAAAATTGGTTATGTCTATAGGTGTTTCAATCTTTCGTATATTGAGGTCCATGGCACAAGAAGTTTAGCTTCTTAGATGTATAAGATGCTTGCAAGCTTTTTAAAAACATTATAATCATGAATGAGGTGAATGCTCATGTGATTTTTTCAACTATTCAAAATTTCTAAGCAAATAATGTCTTTTCGGAATATGATACGCAACAACAAAGAGTTCAAAGAAAGTTACAATGTTCCAAAATAAGAGCTAGTGTTTGTTGTTTGATGAAGCTCATGGGTTCAATTTGAGGCACTTTTCCTAGTCATGGTCACTTCCTTTGAAACAACATGCACCATCTTCACATGTACATATCCTTGTTGGGCATGTGATGATTTTTTAATACCCCACAATCCTAGGATTTTGAAATATCAAAACCCATTACATGCAAACAAGCTCGCATATAAAAAAGATTCTTAGTTGATATGCCCTATGGTCATCAATCCACAACTTGAGACATGTTTAAAATTCAAATGTTTAGGTTTTAATTTGAAATGGACATAGGATGTAAGTGCAAAACATGATGGTGGTGAATTCAAAGCAAGACTTGTAAACTTTTGTGCACATAGGGCACCACCACCTCCTTCATTCTGCCACTCTCTTGTACTATCATTTTCTTCCTCGGTAGGTGATTTTTGTAAGCTACAAATCATCTTAATGCAAAAGCTCATGCTCCAAGGGACATGTTGATGTTGGGATTGTGGCAACCCAATGATCCTTCCCTTACATCAAATAACACCTTGTCCAATCTATCATTTCCCCAAAAGTGGGTACAAAAGGGCAATTCAACAAACCAAAGTCATCCAACATTACTACTAGTACCTAACTTGCAACTTGTTTCAACTAGCAAAAAAAAGAAAAAAAAATAATTAACCAATAGATTTTCAAACAATAGGAGTATTGGCAAAATGTCACACCCTTGATTGATCATTGCTTGTTAGGATCAACAATATGAGTAAGTGTGGGCAAGATGAAAGAAATGAAATAACTCCTAAAGGTCTAGGGAATTTGGCTTTGTCCATGCAATCCCCAAATCATTTTCAAGGATCTTTTATGTACACGACACAACAATGTTGTGTTGTTGTGGGTTTTCAAATTGTTTACTGTGATAATTGGAGGAATGAATGGACATCCAATTGTTGTAATGATTCATAGGTGATATGTGATGTATATATTACTTAAGGTGATCCAATCTCCATCAACAAACAAGTTGTAGTTGTTGATATTTATTAAAAAAATGGTATCACACATCATACATGTCTCTCGTGTTTGAAACCACTATAGCTATTGAGGTACATTTCCCATATTCATTTGAAGAAAGAAAAGTTACTACAAAAAACACTTATACAAGCAAAACCATTTCAATATATAACATGAACTACTCATCTTTTTCTATCAATTTTATAAGATGTGCTACCTCTAGCTAACATGAACCAAATAGTGAGGTATCTCACCAAATTTTTGTAGCCATTTGGATTAAACTCTTATAGATGAGAATAAGAACGATGGTATGTTGATAATGTGTTAATCATAATGAGGATTGGCTTCTATGTTCTATTTTTAATTTTTGGTTTTGTTTACCAATGTTTTGGTCTTTTATATATGTATTGAAGTCCATGGTCTAAGAGATTAAGCCTAGAAGATTGTTAGATTTTTCAATAGATTATTTAAAGTTGGATTGGAAATGAAGACAAAGATGTGAATGTTGAATCCACATAAAAACAACTAAAAAAATTTGTTGTCCAACTTGCATGGATGAAATTAAATTAAAAACCAACTATTTGTGGTCACATTTTTTGTCAAAATTGCATTTGTAGTGTACTCAATGATCAAAATAAATGTCCCGTATGTTGGGAAATTTTAATATTAAGAATGTGCAATGCATGTACATTCAATTTAATATTGGATAAAAATTTATGTTTTCATTCAAGTGCATGTGCAAAACATCCCTAACATGTGGTGAAGTTATGTTCAACAAATATTAGTTCATGTTTTAATTTCTACTTTTATGTGTCTAAAGATATGTAATTAATATATGTGTAGTTGTGAATGAGAATGTTGTTAAGACACTTCCCTATTCGGTCCCTTTTCTCCCTCTTTACTATTTTGTCTAACTAAGCTCAGCTTGAATCAATTTTTAATCCTACCACAAGGAAACAATTAACATGATAATTAACATGTATTATGACATACTTGAATGTCCAAATTGTCATTAGGCATTTACATTTGAGTTCTTGCATCAAATGCATTGGCATGGTGTGATTGATTTATTTATATTCCTAGATTGTGAGCATGCATTCCATGTGGATTGTTTTATTTACAACGTCCTCAAACACACATATAAAAACAAGGTATTTATTTCTTCCTTGTCCATTTGCCTAATATGATTAGGAAGGATAAACTACTATTGCTTAAACTACAAAACATTTTTGTTTTGGTTTATTGTAAAGACAATGGGTCCATCTTCTACTAAACATGAAAGGTGGAATGTACGGTGTGATTGTCCAAAGAGATCATATATTAGGTTTATTGTGACAACTCATTGCTAAATGGGAAACCAAGAGCCTCCCACAACAACAGGTAACAAAATTTCATCAAAAACTACATTAGTTAATGGGCACCTCTCTCTAATAGATTAGATATGACTTGAAATATAAACATACATTTATTCTTTTTTAGTCTAGGCATTTTTTGGGTTCACAAGATCTCTAAAACCTTAATTCCTAAACCCTTAGACTACAATCATTCATGGATGAAACTCCTTTTACTTAAATCAAGAACCAACTTTTCCTTTCATTTGTTCATTGAAGTGTAGTAATTATTCAACCATAAGATCTTTCTATGAATTTGTATTGCGATTGGGACATTGTACTACATTTTCTGTTAGGGTGATCTTGAAGCCAAATCTATTCCAAGTTATTTCTTTAAAAAGTGGTGCGCAATGTCTATCAAAGTGAGGAACATAATGCCTCCTAGTCAAGAGATTAAAGATATTGATGTTGAATTTTGACCTTTCATGCATTTTGTGTAATTATAAGTGCAACTAGATGATGTAGTTATAAATGAATGTGCATTTTATGGGAAGTTGATGATAAAAGGAATTACACAAGTGTTTATTGGATTAGAGGATTCAAACCCGGTTATATATTGGGGGTGAAAGCACACTATGCACCCCCAAAAAATTGTAGTCACAAACACATAAATTTTGTATTTGGTTTTTTTTGGTACATGTGAACATCACCATCTTGGATTATTTTTGTTCATTTCAATTATATTGCATTAGCTTTATACTTAAACTAGTTTATTTAAAAAGAAAATCTAACAAACATTTACGAACTTGAACATATGAAATATATTTGTGTTGAAACAAATACATCACAAAATATGAAAAATTGCAAATATATTTCAAATCTGAGGTTACAAATGAAGTTGTGTAATGAGTTTTTTTTGCAGTGGATGATATCAATATACACCAACTAAATCTAGGACCATTTAGAGGTTTAAAAATTATGTTTGAAAATTCATTTAGAAAAATGAGATTTTTTGCACTTTTTGAGCAATAAATGCATAATCAATTCTTAGTTCTGGGAAAAAATCATTAATTTAAAGGAAAGAAAGATTTTATAGGTGGCCATTGTACTATTTTATTTATTTATTGTTTGGTAGTGTGTCATGATTCACAAACATGAGGCCCTATGGCTATTAAAAAATGTATGTTATATATTTTATGCACATTGATTTTATCCAATCTTCTTCATCTAACCATTGGATGAAGTTTAATTTTGATTCAAAATGAGCTTTGAATTACAAAATTTTGTCATACACATTTTGTAGTTTTTTTTTTAATGTTTAAAAATTCTAAAAATCGTATCATGATTTCAACTAACTACATACATATCATACTTGTTATACATCAATTTTTTAGATGAAAAGTGGCTCACTTGCAATGTGTTTTCACCCTTGGGCGATAGCACACTATGAGGGGGCCAACTTGGGCAATTTTATAACATGTGCATAAAATATGCACCTTTAAATGTATTGCATTTAATTATGGGTTTCATTTTTTATGTTTGGGCTTTTTATTTTGATTTTCACAAAGTTAATTTTATTTAATACCATTGTAAATAAATAAATAAAGTTAAAATATTAAATTCAAGAAGTAGTGGGTATATTTATGGTATATCCAATATAAATATAACCCATTTTTTGTTTTAGATTGCACTATGTTTTCTTATCATCTTCCATTTGAAACATGATTCTTTGAAAGTCACAAAATCATCCATTAATGGTAATTATAAGTAATGCACAATAAATTGAAACTTTCCTACCAACATAGAGCTTAATACATTTAAACTAAAATTCATGACAAAAACAAATATACATGAAACTATGTTCAACAGAAAGCAAGCAAATATCCCTTTATTCCACCACAATAAAGTTGATTGTGAAATCAATAAAAAGCCTTTTGTTGTGAACATTTATTTTCAGGTAGTATTTATGGTGCTTCAAATAAGAAAAAACTTTGGCTAACTCCATGCTAATAACTACATTAAGATCAGGGAGGGGGGGGGGGGGGGGGGTTTTTTTTTTATAAAAAAGAAAAAGCCCGCGCCCTATTTTAAGACTTTATTTTTTTTTTTTTAAAATTTTTATTTTTTCATTTTTTTTTTT
>Ga0116229_10003567_pt1 | contig 25629 bp, 18 predicted proteins | sample S1TSphgellanicum_3_FD_87313 | JGI IMG/M metagenome (GOLD analysis project Ga0116229, IMG submission 87313) | Host-associated microbial communities from peat moss isolated from Minnesota, USA - S1T2_Fc - Sphagnum magellanicum MG | ecosystem: Host-associated > Plants > Peat moss > Unclassified... | reverse complement strand
TCTCGTCAACGTACCAACTCCGTCCAATCCGGCCTTTGCGCCGCCGCCGGAGATTGTCGATCAGGGTCGGGCTGAGCTTCGTCTCCCAATCGCGCACGGCTTCGTAACTGAACGCGATCCCTCATGCTGCCAACGTATCACGCGGCGAACAAACTTATGACACAGGAAGACTATCCCACTGTTTTTCAGAGCGTCGGGTACTATGCCAAAAAACTTTTGCCTATTGCGGCCAACGCCCGGTTTCCTGGTAGGGCTGGCCGCCGCGGGCGATGGTAACACATCCTGGAGGCCAGTGGCAGGGCGACCGGCAGGCGTCAAACGGTGTTGCGCGTCAGCGCGTTGCAAACAGCCTGAATTTTCTTATGCAAAATTCGTATCGATAAAATAATGCTGTCCTTATTGCATCCCTTGCCCGACGACAGCAGCGCCGCATCCGCCTGATGAAGCGCCAAGTTTGCCAAGGGCAGATTGCCGAGTCTTACAAAATTTGTGGCAAGCGTAAAATAGTCAATTGCTCGATCCAGTGGGTTCGTTGGCGCGATATTGTGATATAAGCAATCCTGCAATATTTTATGCGACACAAAGCTCATATCCTGTACAGTGGTAACATGTGCCGCGTGTTCAAGCATCGTTGCGAGCTTAGTCGTTCTCAGGCGAAGAGCAAAATATGCAATCTCCAACTGCGTCAAATCTGCTATCGCCGAGTCGTGGGCGGAACCGTGCAAGCGCGACGGCAAGGCGCCAAGATCAAGCTGTGGGAGAATAAGAACGTCGCCCATGAACGACATGAGTACGCATTGCGTCCCCGTCGGCCCCGAGAAGCTCAGTTGCACGGCCCTGTGTGGAGTTGCGGGCCGATATACCGAGGCGTACTGTTTCAGCCGCCTCGCGATCTTTGTAGCCTCTAATAGAAGTCTTCTGGCGTGATCGATATCGAAAAATATGCATGATATCGACAACAATGTGATGTTGGCGATCAAATGATGCCCAGCGTCAGCGGGCGGAATTGTGCAGCCAAGATGTACGGACGCGGGCCAGGTCAGCGACGATGTCATTGTTGGAAATGCACCTGGTGACAGGGTAATCGCATTTGGAGTCTCCCGACCTGTTGGCTCGGAAGGGAGCAAGGCAAGCAGTTCTTTTTTGAAAAAAGAACCAAAAAACTTTTGTCTATTGCCGGCACCACCTGTGACGCCGCGTCGAACGAGGCCGCCGGACGCAATTTGCAAGAGTTTCTTGCTTCTTTTATTTCAAAAAAGACGAATCTGTTCCTTGACCTGGCTTTGCCGACGAGGATTTGAAGCCTGCCCCTGGCATATATTTCAATTGCTGAAAGAAGGTGGCGGATACAACGCGTACCTCAACTCCGTCTGCATCATCGACAATCCCTGGGCGAGAGTTTTGTCGCTCTGCCGCTGGGCCAGAAATATGCCCTTGGCAGTCGAAATGACGGTCGGACCACTGCAGAGCGCGGCCGTCGCCTTCGCGCTCTGACCGGTTTGCGGCCCCTCACGGAACATCCCCGGTGCCTCGCAAAGTTCTGCATCCGGCGGCAACGCCGCCCCATTTACATAGATCGCAATGCGCCGCGGCGGAGCCGCAACGGTTTCGCTGTTGGATGCGTATCGCACATTTGGTCCAGGAAAGTTGATATGGTTCGGGAATAGAGCCGCAAGCTGCGCCTGTGAGTGGCCTGGCGTCGTGCCATGCAACTCCACGGGAAGATCATTCACCGCCCAGTCATCTGGGTTCACAAGAACCGGATTTGTCGCATCCGTTATGGTCGTTGTAGCGCATGCGCCGAGCAGCAGCAAAAAAGCGACCGACTTCGCGGGACGGAAACGCTTCGCTTGGGCAACAGGATCGAAGCGTCGATCAAACTTCATCTCATCCTCCTTGGACTGCGATAGCGGCGAGTTTAATGCGGCATCCTTTGAGATTTCTGTTGTGACGCATCCAGAGTATAAGGAGATGCCCTACGGTCACACATGGCGCCGTGGCGATCTAAGTGCGCAGTAAACGCTGTTGTCACGACCTGAGCAAAAATTCGTCGCGTCATCTGGTTTGAAACTCACCTTTATTGACGGCCGTAAGATCCCCCAAGCCATGCCACAACAACACATCGCCGTCATCCCTTCGCAGGGCTGGCCCTGGATCGTCCACGCCGCCGGGAGGAAACGCCACGTTACGGCAATCATCGCCGTCAAGCAGCCAGGCATCCACCTGGCCGTCCGCCAACCGGAACGTTGTTGTGCAATCGGTAGAATTGCCCAACGGGCTCGGGCTGGCCCGACGGAAATCGTAGGCCAACATTTCGTCGCCATTTTGAGTATAGGATCGCGTCGGCGTCCCGAGCTGATCAATGACCGTCGATCGCCGAGCGCCAATGAACGCGTCCAGCGCCTCGCGCCGCCGTAACGTCAGCTCGGTCGCGCATCCGCCCAGCGCGAAAGACAACACCACGGGTAAAATCGGCAGCGTAAATGGCATGAACACGAAAGCACGACTCACGCCTGCACACCTTGTGCTACAGAATTATGACAGTTCGATGACACCTCTCTACATCCCGATTCATCCTTGATCAAGATGAATCTCGCGTCCGCCGGGCGGCAGAATTAATTATATTCGGAGGTTGCCGGCGTCAGCGTTTAGGTCGCCTGCAATTTGCCTTCGTCCCAGCCGCCACCAAGCGCCCGGGCAAGTGCCACGGTCGCTATGACGCGACTGGTGTGGATTTCAAGCGCGGTGCGCTCGGCCTGCAATTCCGCCGTCTGCGCAGTCACGACGTCCAGGAAATTCGCGGCGCCGTCCTTGTACGACGCCATGGCCATGGAAAAAGTCTGCCGTGCATCATCCGCGGCGGCATTTTCCTGCGTTTCCTGTTCGCCCAGCCAATGCAGCGATGCCAACTGATCCTCGACATCGCTGAATGCGGCCAAGACGGTTGCCTTGTACGACGCAATGGCGTGGCGGTAGGTGGCAACAGCGGCATTTTCTTCTGCGTCGCGCAGGCCACCTTCAAACAAAGGCAGCGTAACGCCAGGCCCGACCGACCAGAAACTGTCGGGCAGGTTGAACAGGTTGAACCCGGTATCTTCCAGGCCCAGCGCAGCGTTGAGCGAAATGTTCGGATAGAAAGCCGCCCGTGTCACGCCGATTTCGGCATTGGCGGCGGCGACAAGCCGCTCGGCGGACGCAATATCCGGGCGACGTTGCAGCAACGCGGCGGGCACGCCCGGATCGAGCGAGGGCACGCGGGATGGCGCCGGCGCCGGGACAATCGTGAAATTGGCCGGCGGTACGCCGATCAGTGTGGCGATGGCATGCGCGCACAGCGACCGACGCGCCGCGATGGCGGCTTCCTGCGCGCGCGCATCGTGCAATTGTGTTGCAGCACGGGCCACGTCCATTCCCGAATCGATGGCTCCGGCGAAGCGCCGCTGTGTCAGGTCCTGCGCCTGCTCGTATTGCGCCGTGGTGCGCGACAGCAGCGCCGCCTCGGCGTCCAGTCCGCGCAGGGTAAAATATTCCGTTGCCAGTTCGGCATGCAGCGACAGACGCATGGTTTCTAAGTCGGCGGAGCTCGCGGCTGCTGCTGCGTTGCCGGCGCGAAGGGCGTTGGCGGCCTTTCCCCAGATATCGATTTCGTACGTGGCCTGGGTATCGACCGCGTTGTCCATGTATTGGTTCGCCTGATCTGCGCCGCGCGTCGGCCGCCGGGCGGATTGGCGGTTCGTCGTGATGCGGCCGCCGATGCCCAGGCTTGGATATAACCCGGCCTCCGCTTGCGCGGCCACGGCGCGCGCGCGTTCGTACACCGCGACAGCGCCCTGCAAATCCGGATTCGATTTTTCGACGCGCGCCTGAAGTCTATCGAGGATCGGATCGTTGTAGATATTCCACCAGTCGCCGCGCGGCGCGGTGTCCGCCGGCGCGCCGGGATGCCAGGGCGCCGCCTCGGCATAGGACACCGGTACCGAAACAACGGGCGTGCGGTACGCCGGCGCCAGATTGCATCCGGCCAGACACAGGCACATCGCCAGCCCGGTGCGTTGCAGTTTCATGCCGCGGCGCCCTGCGTCCGGCATGGGCAGAACGTAATCCCGGCCATATAATTCAATCCGCTGTTTTCGCATGCGCGCCGGTGGCCGAATCGCCGTCGGCCATGCGCACCGCCTGTCCATCCTCCAGAGTATCCAACGGCGCGGTCACCACGAGATCCGATGCGCTAATCCCGGCGGTAATTTCGATATCGTTACCTAGGTTGCGGCCGACCACCACCGGCTTCATCACCAGGCGATGATCGGTGCCAAGGGTTGCGAGCTGCGCGCCAGGGGCGCGGAAGATCAGCGCGCTGGCCGGCACGCGCAGCGCATCCCGGTCGGCCGGCAACTGGAATTTCACCTCAGCATAGGTGCCCGGCCAAAGCTTGCCCAGTCTGTTATCGGCCATCAGTTCAACCAGCACAGTGCGGCTTTCGGCGGCGGCCGATTGCGCCGTCGTCACCAGGCGCGCAGCAAAGCTCTGGCCCGGGTATTGCGGCTGAGTAATGGAAGCGGTCATCCCCGCGGTTAGCTGACTGGCGTAGAGTTGCGGTACGCGCACGTAAATCCTGACGGCATGTATATCGGCCACCTTGAACAGCGGTTGCTGTGCGCTGGCGCCTGCATTGATCAGCGCGCCGATATCGGTGTTGCGCGCGGTGACCACGCCATCGAATGGCGCCACAAGGCGGGCAAAGCTTTTTTCCGCGCGCAGCCGGTCGACATGCGCCTGTTGGCCAGCCACCGCCGCGCGGGCCGACACCGCATTGCCCTGCCGTTCATCGGCCGACTGGCGCGAAACCGAATTGCTGGCGAGCAAATTGTGCCAGCGTTGCGCGCTCAAATCGGCCAACGCCGCGTTGGCGCGCGCGCTCGCCAGATCGGCCTCCGCCTGCGCCAGTTCCTGGTCCAGGTCCGGCGTATCGATCGTGGCAAGGGTTTGGCCGGCTTTGACATGCGCGCCGATATCCTGCGACCAGCCGTGCAAATACCCGCTGGTACGGGCGTAAATCGGCGCCTCGGAAAATGCCTGAACCTCGCCGGGCAGCGTCAGCGCGCGGAATGCGGCGTCGGTTGAAGGGCGCGCCACCTCCACGGTGGGCACCGCCTGTTGGTCGGTCCACGTCGCCAGCCGGTTTTCGGATTGCGCGCGGCTGACAATTCCCCAGGCGGCGCTCGCGGCCGCCAGAATCACCAGCGCGACCCCGAGCGTGCCGAGATGGCGCGGCCGCCGCGGCGGCGCGTGCGGCGCGTGGGCGTGCGATCCGGCCGCGACATGATCCGCGTCGGGGTGGGGCAAGGCGGTCTTTTGCGCGTCCTGCGTTTGGTGTGCCTGCACCGCCATGGCGCCATCATCCGGCATTGGCTGTCACTCCGTCGAAATGGGTTTCCAGCGGACCCGCAACGGTCGCGGGTTTGCGGTGCACCAGACTGAACAGGGTCGGCACCACGAACAGCGTCGCCAGCGTGCCCAGCAGCAGTCCGCCAATCACCGCGCGCCCGAGCGGCGCGTTCTGCTCCGCGCTCATTGCGGTGGGCAGCATGCCGATCATCATGGCGCACGCCGTCATGATCACCGGACGGAACCGCGTGGCCCCGGCTTCCATTGCGGCCTGTGGCGCGGCCATGCCGGATACCATGCGCTGACGCGCGAAGCTGACGACCAATATCGAGTTGGCGGTGGCCACGCCCATGCACATGATGGCGCCGGTCAGCGCCGGCACCGATATGCTGGTGCCGGTCAGGAACAGCATCCAGACAATGCCGGCCAACGCGCCCGGCAACGCGAGCACGATCACGCCCGCATCGATCCAGGACTGGAAATTCACCACGATAAGCAGGTAGATGAGCAGCACCGCCAACGCTATGCCGGCAATCAGTTGCGAATACGCATCGGTCATCGTCGTCACCTGGCCGCGCAGAATCACCTGGGAGCCGCGCGGCAGCAGGCCGGCCTGGTCGGCGACGATGCTGTTGATGTCGGCCGCCACCGCGCCGAGGTCGCGCCCCTGAGTGGCGGCATAAATATCGATCACCGGCCGCACATTGTAATGCGACACCACAGCGTCGCTGGCCGAGGCGTGCATCGCCGCCAAACCGCCCAGCAATTGCGTGCCGCCGGCGTTGCCCATCGGCATGGACTGCAACGTGTCGGCATCGTCGATATCGTATTGCGGCGTCTGAATCACGATCGGATAGGACACACCGTTCTTCGGATTGAGCCAGAATGTCGGCGACGACTGGATGCTGCCCGCCAGCGTGGTCAGCATACTGTTGGCGGCATCCTTTTCGGTAAGGCCGACCATGGCGGCCATTGAGCGGTCCACATCCACCCGCAGCGTCGGTTCGTTAAATGCCTGCTGAATGCGCGCATCCACCACGCCTGGAACCCTGGTGATTTTTCCCAGCAGGCGGCTGGCATAAGCGCGGTTCGCCTGCAGGTCGTTGCCCACCATTTGCACGTCAAGCGGCGCCGGCAGACCGAAATTGAGGATCTGCGTGACGATATCGGACGGCAGAACCGCGAACACCGTGCCGGGAAAGCGGCGCGGCAGGTCTTCGCGCAACCGGCGCAGGAACGAATTGGCGTCGGCGCTGTTCAGCGTAATCAGAATATCGGCGTCGTCCACGCCAACCGTTCCGGAATTACCATAGGCCAGGTTGATGCCGCTGATCGGCATGCCGATATTATCGACAATCGAGTTCAACTGCGAAGGCGGAATGATATGCCCGCGGATTTCATTGTCGATGCGGCCGCAGAGCGCCGCGACATCTTCTATGCGCGTGCCGGTGGGTGCGCGGACATGCAGCTTTATCTGGCCGGACCGCACCGCCGGAAAGAAATTCTGGCCCAGAAATGGCAGCAGGCCGAACGACAGCAGCACAATCGCGGCGAACCCGGCAATTGTGCGCCCGCGCCAGGCCAGCACCAGTGCCAGTGTGCCGGCATAGCTGCGCCTGGCCTGCTCGAACCGCCGCTCAAAGCCGCGCTGGAAGCGGCTGATCGGATTGCTACGCGCAACCGCGGCACTTTGATGCACGTGCTTGCGCAGCAGGAAATTCGCCAGCACCGGCACCAGCGTGAGTGACAGCAGATAAGAGCCGATCATGGCAAAAACGACCGCCTCGGCCAGCGGCCTGAACAAATAGCCCGCGACGCCGCCCAGGCCGAACATCGGCACGAACGCGGTGCAGATGCACAGCAGCGACACCGTGGCCGGCTGCACGATTTGCCGCGCGGCGTCCATGATGGCGCCACCGACAGGCTTGCCCATTTCGAGATGATAATTGATGCTTTCGATCGTCACCGTCGCGTCATCGACCAGAATGCCGACCGCCAAGGCCAGGCCGCCCAGCGTCATCATGTTGATCGTCTCGCCGAGCACGGACAGCATGACGAACGAAAACAGGATGGCGAGCGGAATGGAGATCGTCACGATCAGGGTGGACCGCCAGGTCGCCAGGAATAGCAGGATCAGCAATCCGGTCAGTGTGGCGGCAAGCAGCGCTTCATCGACGACGCCTGCCACGGCTTCGGTAACGAAACCCGACTGGTCGCCCACCGCGTCCAGCCGCAGGCTCTGTGGCAGCGAGGCGCGGATTTGCGGCAGCAGGCCCTTGGCGTGCGAAATGACATCCAGCGTCGATGTTGCGCCGGATTTCAGGATGCTCATCAGCACGGCGCTGGCGCCGTTGACATGCACCACGTTGATTTGCGGCGGCGAGCCATCGCGGACATGCGCCACGTCGCGCATGTAAATCACCGTGCCGTTGGCGCGGCTGACCGGCAGGTTGTCGAGTTCGCTGAAATCCTGGGGCGCGTCGTTCAGTGCCACGTTCCATTCGAACGCGCCGACTTTCTGCGTGCCGACCGGCGTGATGAGATTTTGCTGCGCCAGCGCCGCCACCACATCCTGCGCCGACAGTCCGTGCGCGCGCAGCGCCGCCTGGTCGAGGTCGACCTGGATTTGCCGCACCTTGCCGCCATAGGGCGACGGAATTGCCGCGCCCTGCACGGTGGAAAGCTGCGGCCGGATGAAATTCTGTGCGTAATCGAACAGCCGCGACTGCGACAGCGACGGACTGGACAAGGCGAATTGTAGCACCGGCACGCTGGAGGCGTTGTAGGACAATACATAAGGCGGCGTGATGCCCGGCGGCATCCATTTCAGCACAACCTGCGACACCGCCGTCACCTTCGCGATGGCGACACCCAAATTCACGCCCGGCTGAAAGAATATCTTCACCACGCCGACGCCGAACATCGACTGGCTTTCGATGTGCGATATATCGTTGACCTGCGCGCTCAGTTCGCGCTCGTAGTAATACACCACGCGGCCGGACATGTCGTCCGGTGACAGCCCGTTATAGGTCCAGACGGCTGCCACAACGGGAATATTGACGTTTGGCAGAATATCGGTAGGCGTGCGCAATGCTGCCAGCATGCCGAAAATCAGGATCAGCAACGCCATGACCACGACAGTATAAGGCGCCCGAAGTGCGGCGCGGACGATTCCGATCATGGTGCGGCGTTGGCGCGCGCGGCCGCCAGCCATGTCCGGCGCGGCGGGAAGATCGGATCATCGTCACCTGCAGCAGCATTGCACACGCCGCCACACAATTCATCAGGGCTGGCGAGTGGCAACAAGGCGCGAACAGGCAAAACCATATCTACGTTCCGTTATCGAATAACAATGACCTTGCGCATGCACATGGCGGCGTTTTTGTTACGCGTGAATTACGTCAACTCAAGCCGATTTCACGAGGGGTCATGAGGAATTGCCCCTCTCCCATGATCGCTCGCCGTACCCAAAGGAAGGCCCCGAGGGGTGACGCCCGCCACGCACATTGTTCAGCGTCTTCATGACAGTTTTATGACACACCGCCGTGGGCTGTGCAACCCTTATATCACGTCTGAGAACACGTAAATAAATAGTTGACTCTGTTGCTTGTTTATAAACATTTCAACAGTCTTAGATAGTGAAACATAGGCATATGCCCGATGTTGCGGGCTGTGCAGCCTAACGCGCGACGCAGCCCTTATCGCCGGCCTGGTAGCGCAGCGGGGTAGCTTTCATCATGACGGAACTTGGCACCGGCGCCGACCCGTAAGGCACCCGCTCGCCGCACGGCAGCCGTAAACGCCGGCAAAATGCCGCCGCCGGTTGCCCGACCGGCACGCCGCGGTAGCTATGTGGTAGCTATCGGAAAAGAAAGCGGAAAGAGTTTCCCTAACCCAATGAACGCATGGCGGACCCGAAAGGATTCGAACCTTCGACCTCTGCCTTCGGAGGGCAGCGCTCTATCCAGCTGAGCTACGGGTCCCGCGGGGCCTGATTAACCCCGAACCCAACCAACCGCAATCACCGCTGTCAGTACGGCCAGATGGGGGTGGCGCCGGTGTCGTCGTCGGCGGCGGCGGGGAGCAGGAGGCTGGGGTGACCTTCCCAGGCGTGGTCGGCTCGCCAGGCGGCGGTGGCGGCGTCGGCGCCGCTGGGGAGCCAGGCGTCCGGGGCGGCGAGCCAGGCGAGGATGTCGGCGGCCACAAGGGCACGGTCGGTGTCGCGCAGCAACAAGTGGTAGCCGTGCGGGTAGAACGCGCGGCGAACAGAAGGAGGCAGGTGGGACCACGCGGTCGCGGTAGCACGCGGGGGAACCAGCTGGTCGCGGCGGCCGGCTAGGATCAACACGCGGCCGTGCACGTTGGGCGCCGCTTCTTGCGCGGCGCTCATCAGGTCCACCAGCCCCTCGGTGCTGCGCAGGGTGGGCCGGCGGATGGTAAGGGGATCGCGGCCGAAACGCACGAGGGCGGGGAAATTGTCGCTGGCATAAATATCGTCTGCGACGCGACCTGGGTCGGGTGTCCAGTCGGGGGCGAACAACGTGGTGATGCGCAGCGTGGCGCCGAGGGGGAAGGCGATCTGGTTCCAGCCGAGCAGCGCCGGGGCTAATAATATATAGGTGTCGGCCGCGGTGCCGGGGCGGGCGGCGAGCAGCAGCGCCACCGCGCCGCCCATGCTTTCGCCCATGAGCGTGACCGGCAGGCCCGGATGGGCGGCGCGCAACTGTGCGACCAGTTCGGCGGCGTCGTTCACCATGCGTTGCGTGCCGGCCCAGCCGCCGCGATCTGCCGTGCCGCCAAAGCCGCGCTGGTCCGGCGCATAGACCGCGTAACCGGCTGCCGCGAACACCGGGGCGGGCATTTCCCAACCGTCGCGGCTGTCGGTGAAGCCGTGCAAGGCGAGAATGATGCCGCGCCATGCGGTGCCGGCGGGCGGCAGCCAGATGCGGGCGGGCAGGATGGCGCCGTCGCTCATGGTAAACTGCATGTCTGCCGGAATGGGCGCGTCGTAGGGCGCATCCGGCGGCGGGGCGCGCAACGCGGCGACCAATGTGCAGGCGTTCAAGGTGAAGACCAGGAGGGCGAGGCAGAGTGCGCCCCCTGGTCTTATCGCGCGCTGCCGCGGTATCATGGATGCGTTCCTGCCAAGAGGCTCACATGGCGTCCGACGTGAAGAATCCTACCCCGGACGTCGCGACGGTGGAGCGGATTGACGTGGATAGCCGGGTCGTGGCCTGCGATGGGGGGGATGGGGCGCTGGGGCACCCGCGGGTATATCTGCGCATCGTGGACCGGCAGATTTTCTGTCCCTACTGCTCGCGGCTGTTCGTGCTGCGCGATGGCGCCGGAGATGGTCACGAGCACTGACGGCATGGCGGCGGAGATGAACGTCGTGAGCACCGAAAGCGGGGGCACCGAAATCGCCGCGGCGCCCCAGATGGAGGCAGCACCTCCCGCCGGGCACCTCGTTCTGGTGGATGGATCCGGCTATATTTTCCGCGCGTTCCACGCTCTGCCGCCGATGACGCGGGGGGATGGCACGCCGGTGAACGCGGTGTTCGGGTTCACCAACATGCTGTCGCGTTTCCTGCGCGACCATGTCGGCAGCCATCTGGCGGTGGTGTTCGATGCCGGCAGCCATACGTTCCGAAACCGCATTTATGATAAATACAAGGCGCAGCGGCCGGAGCCGCCTGCCGAACTGATACCGCAATTCAAGCTGGTGCGCGACGCCACCGCGGCGTTCGGCGTGCCGTGCGTGGAGTTGGAGGATTGGGAAGCGGACGATCTGATCGCGGCATACGCGAAGGCGGGTTGCGCCGCGGGCTTGCAGGTGACGATCGTCAGTTCCGACAAGGATCTGATGCAATTGATACGACCCGGGGTTTCGATGCTCGATCCGATCAAACAGAAGCCGCTGGGGGTGGCCGAGGTGATCGAGAAGTTCGGCGTGCCGCCGGAGAAGGTGGTGGAAGTGCAAGCGCTGATGGGCGATTCGGTGGACAATGTTCCCGGCGTGCCCGGCATCGGGCCGAAGGGCGCGGCCGAACTGATCGTTGCCTATGGCGATCTGGAAGCCGTGCTGGCGGCCGCGCCCGACATGAAAAAGGGCAAGCGGCGCGACAACCTCATTGCGTACGCCGAGGATGCGCGGGTGTCCCGCCGGCTGGTGCAGCTTTGCGATGATGCACCGATGCCGTTGGCCATCGATGAGTTGACCACACAGCCGCTCGATCGCGAACGACTCAGCCGGTTTCTGCACAGCATGGGTTTCCGCAGCACCGCGCAACGTTTGGGCCTCGACACGGCGGAAGCGCCCCCCGAAGAACACGACGAGGCTCCTGCCGGCGCCGGGCCCGCGGCGCCATTTGGCGGATATGAAACAATCAGCACGATGGAGGCGCTGGCGACCTGGGCGGAAACGGCCGTGAAGGCGCGGCTTGTAGCGTTGCACGTGCAGACGGATGGCAATCCGCGTCCCTGGCAGGCTGCACTACTCGGTGTGGCACTCGCAACCGAGGCAGGGCGCGCCGCCTATGTGCCTTTCCCTACCGGTGAACTGACCGAGCCACGCCTGACGGTCGGGGAGTTTGCCGACATCATGGGGCCGGTGCTGAGCGACCCGTCGGTGCTGAAGATCGTTGCTAATGCCAAATACGCGCGTCTGGTGCTGGCGCAGGCGGACATGCGGGCGCCGGAGCCGTGTGACGATCCATGCCTGATTTCATTCGCGCAGGGTGCCGGTGCGCACGAGCACACGCTGGCCGACCTGGCGCCCCGCCATCTGGGGCACACGCCGCGCTCGCTGGACGAAACGACTGGCACGGGCCGCGCGCGGCTGTCATTCGCGCAATTGCCGGTGTCCGCCGCGCGCGCCTATGCTGCCGAACAGGCCGATGTCGCCTGGCGGCTGCACCACATGCTGCGGCCGGCGCTGCGCACCAACAGGGCGCTTTCGTTATACGAGCAGATCGAACGCCGGCTGATCCCGGTGCTGGCCGAGATGGAACGCGCCGGCATTCGGATCGACGCTATGGAGTTGCGCCGCATGTCGATCGATTTCGGCGAACGCATGGCGATCATGGAGGCGGACGCGCACCGACTGGCCGGCCACGATTTTGCCATAGGCAGCAACAAGCAATTGGGCGAAGTGCTGTTCGACGAGCAGAAGATGCCGGGCGGCAAACGCACGCCGTCGGGGATCTGGGGCACCGACGCGAACATGCTGCAATCGCTCGCCGACCAGGGTTTTGCCTTGCCGGCGCGTGTGCTGGAGTGGCGGCAATTGGCAAAGCTGAAGTCCACCTATGCGGATTCGCTGGTGGAGGAGATCAACCCCTCGACCGGCCGGGTGCATACGTCCTACGCAATGTTCGCCACCAGCACCGGCCGGATTTCCAGCAACGATCCGAATTTGCAGAACATTCCCATCCGCACCGAGGAAGGCGCGCGCATCCGGCGGGTATTCGTGGCCGAGCCCGGCCACGTGCTGGTCAGCGCCGATTATTCGCAAATCGAATTGCGGCTGCTCGCCGATGTCGCCGACATCGCGCCGCTGCGCGACGCTTTTCAGCACGGGCAGGATATTCATGCCCGCACCGCCAGCGAGGTTTTCGGCATTCCGCTGGCGCAGATGGATGGCGTGACGCGGCGCCGCGCGAAGGCAATCAATTTCGGCATCATCTATGGAATTTCGGCGTTCGGCCTGGCCCGCCAATTGGGCATCGAACCGGGCGAGGCGCGCACCTACATCGAAGCCTATTTCACCCGCTACCCCGGCATTCGCGACTATATGGAACGCACCAAGGAGGAGGCCCGGATCCACGGCTATGTGTTGACGCCATTCGGCCGCCGCTGCTGGATCCCCGGTATTGCGGACAGGAACATGGCCAGACGCGCGGGCGCGGAACGGCAGGCGATCAACGCGCCGCTGCAGGGCGGTGCGGCCGATATCATCAAGCGCGCCATGGTACGTTTCCCCGCGGCGCTGCAAGCATCCGGGCTTACCGCGCGCATGCTATTGCAAGTGCATGACGAATTGCTGTTCGAGGCGCCGGAGGCGGAGGCCGCCGAACTCGCCGCGCTAGCCAAGCGCGTCATGGAGGGCGCGGCCGTGCTCAGCGTACCGCTTGTGGTGGAGACAGGAACCGGCAAATCCTGGAGCGAGGCGCATTAGATAGGGAGGCTGGTTTCCTTCAGAAAAGAATTCTCTTCCCCATTGTTTTTGTTGAATTGCCTCTTTGGAGAGAGACCTCTAATAGCCCGTTTCAAACGATGGCATGACTCGCCGGCTGGCGTGGATTTGCGAACACTGGAGCGGAGCGGCCTATTTGGCCGTGAGCACCGGAGCGCAGGAACGCCTCGTCAGATGGGCGTCAGGGCGCCTTTTGAAACGGGCTCTAAGGCATCGTCGTTAAATAAGTGGGTCGGCATGCCGACAAGATACCTTTTCAAACAAAAGCTTAGGGCCCGTGCGACCCCTCACCTTGCTTCAGTTAACGCCGAACGGGCCCTACGACCGCTATCGTTTCAGGCTGCGTCCGCGCTGACTGCGTCCGCGTCCGGCCTTGCGCCACTTAGGCTCATCCGGGAGCTCTTTGCGCCCGTCAAACGACGTTGTCGGCTCGGTTTCGCGGTAGACGCGTAAAACTGCTGTTGGCGCCGCAGCCGCTGGATATAATGTTCCAAGGTGTTTGTGGCTTCGAGCATCTGCAGCACGCGGTGACCTGCCTTCTCGTTAATCTCCTCCAACTCGACGCCAGGGATTCCGTCCATGCGGTTGGCCAACCAGGCATCGCGCTCATGCGATGGCGCATACAGGAGCAGCACACGCGGCCGTGGCGAGGTAGCCGCGTAAACCTGGGCCATATCCAGCTTCATATCCGGCAGAGCCCGGTAAAGTGCAGTCAGGTAAGGATAACGTTTCAGCGTCGCTCCCGGCTCATCCGCCAAGTCCAATGTTGTTGGCGCACTCATGCCGAGCACGCCATGGGCACCCAGGTCTAACCCGAAGCGCAATGCCGCGTAACCGCCGGCCGAGACACCGAGGCAATGGACGTCGGTTCCGCCCAGGGACGCAAGCAGCAGGCGAAGATTATCACAGCACGCCTGATAGGTGGCGCCGAGGCCGGCCACGCCGCGGAGCGAAAAACAACGCTTTGGGTCACGGATGGCAATTATGTGTGTTTTCGGAAGCTGTTGTACGGCGGCTGGCAGAACGAGATACCCCGCATTGCCGCCGAAAGTGATCAGGACTGAACGCGCGCCGTCGCAGGGCGCCACGAGGATTGCAGCGCGTCCGTCATTGCCATCTTCGGTCGGCATCTTCGCCCGCTCTGCCATCGCAGGCAACAAGCGCTCCAAATGGCGCCTGCCTTGAAGAACACGCGCGGACCACTCCCGCGCCAGGGCCGCAGGTATCGCCGGACTTGTGGCGGTAATTTTCTCGTCAACTTCCAGACCCGCATCGAATGCAGCATCGCTGAAAAGCATTGCAGTCACCTCCGCGACTTAAAAAGATATGGTTATCAGATTCGCACCGCTTTCCATAAGTAACTATATAGTGAGCGGCTGACCAGGTAACGAGCGTTGACACTCGATGCGGTCCTGTTATCTCACTAACGGGCACTCAAATCGCGCGAAAAAGGGCAACCAAGGTAACGTGTTAACTGGCGCAGGACGCCATGCTGCAACATTTATACAGTTATTCCCAACTGTCTCTTTTTCGGCGTTATTTCCTATTGGATCGGAGGACTTATGAGCGACATCAACGGAAGCGGAAACACAATGACGCGGGCGCGTATTATCATCGGTGCGGCGGCGGGACTTGCTGTGGTAACTGCTGCGACCGCGGCGGTTCCCGGCAAGGAGTATTTTGTCATCGGCGGCGGTGGCGGCATGGTGGTGCATGCCAATCCGTGCCCCGACATTACGTGTAACTCTGGCGACACCTGCAGCTGTGTCAGTGGATCCGGTAGTTTGAAGGTAAGTCCTCAGTTGGGCGGCAAGGTTTACAACGGCACATACACGCTTGAAGTGAGCGCAGATAATAGCGCAACAAACAACAATGGCGGTAACGGAACCTGCTTTGCATCAACCGGCAAGTTCAAGGTAACTCTGCCGGCCGGCACGCTGGAAATTCCGTTTTCCGGTCCCGGCTGCCGCATTCCAGGCGTCCCCGACACCGCAGAATTCGGCATCAGCGCACCTGCAGTGCTTGGAAATGGGACCGGCTACTATTCCGGCAAGTCTGGCACCGGCACGTTTGCGGGATCGTTCTCTCCGACAAACGCCACGACCCAGTTCGATCTCGTTGCCTACGGCGATCTGAAGTAAGGCATCGTCAGCAAGCAAGTGCGTCAGCACGCCGACAAGGATGCCTTTTCAAACAAAGCTTAGGGCCCGTTCGACCGTGCAGCTTGATTAAGTTAATGTCGAACGGACCCTAAGTGGAGGCATGGTGCGGTTGGATGGGCAGTCCACCCACCGCATCGTAACTTCGGCGGGGGCTGATGATATTGAGAGCTGCCGGCGTCGCCAGGTGGCGCAAGCAAAGGACGAAGAGTTCCGCACCTTCCGCCGAATCGAAGGATGAGCGGCGTTATAAAAACTTCATCGTGATGCCGGCGCTCACTTCGGCGGCATTGTTTGCGTAGGCCCCGATAAGGACGCGCTCATTGGGGAAGCCGTTGCCGTAGGCGACCTTGGTGCCGCCAAACCCTGGAAACCCATGCAGATAGGCGGCTCGCAATAGGCTCTCGCGTTGAGAGCGAAGCTGAAGCCCGCCCCACCCGCGATCCGATCGTCCATCGGGCAAACGCGGCGCGCGCGTCAGGTCGGTGTTCGCGCTCTCGCGGTACAGCACGCCGGTTTGGAATGTCAGGCAGGGCAGGAGCGGTGGACGCCAATTGGCGCCGATTTGCAGTCAGGCGGAAGCCGCTCTAGGCGGTGTTGCCGCGCACGGCATCGATAATGCCGGAGAAATCCTTTGCCGCGCCGCCGGTTGCCGCGTAGGCCTCATAGAGCTGCGTCGCATGCGCACCGAGCGCGGTTTGTGCGCCGAATTTCTCCGCGCACGCCTGCGAAAGGCGCAGATCCTTCAGCATCAACGCGGTGGCAAAGCCAGGCTGGTAATCGCGATTGGCGGGACTAGCCGCAACCGGGCCCGGCACCGGGCAGTTCGTGGTAAGCGCCCAGCATTGACCCGAAGCGGTGGACGCCACATCGAACAAGGCCTGATGCGACAGGCCGAGATTCTCGCCGAGCACGAACGCCTCGCAGACGGCGATCATTGAAATGCCCAGTATCATGTTGTTGCAGATCTTGGCGGCCTGACCGGCGCCGGCGTCGCCGCAATGAACGATCTTGCGGCCCATGGCGGCGAGGATCGGCTGCGCGCGCGCAAAGGCGTCCACGGCGCCGCCGACCATGAAGGTGAGTGTCGCGGCCGCGGCGCCCCCGGTGCCCCCGGAGACCGGTGCGTCAACGGCGTTCATTCCGGCCTTCGCCGCCGCTGCGTGGGCCGCACGGGCGTCGGCGACATCGATGGTGGAACAGTCGATGAACAGCGCGCCGGGTGGCGCGTGGGCGAGCAGGCCATCCGCGCCCTGCCAGCATTGCAGCACCAGGGCGCCGTTCGGCAGCATGGTGATCACCGCCTCCGCGCCCTCGGCCGCCGCCGCGAGCGAGGGCGCGATCTCGACGTCGGCGGCGGCAGCAGCGTCACATGACGCTTGCGAAACGTCGAAGCCGGTGACGTGGTGGCCGGCGCGGCGCAGATTGGCCGACATCGGGCCGCCCATGTTGCCGAGGCCGATGAATGCAATTCTGGACATTGATCTTTTTGTTCCCGTAAGGAAGTATTCCTTGCCTGATGTGCATTGCATGGCATGCAGGGCCGCATTGAGCCAATCGCCTGCCCTGGACCTACGTCACCAGCCACGCCGGATCGACAGAACCCCGCCGGAAGACTAGGCACACAGTAATGCCGTATCCGCGAGGGATCAATGAAAGAACTGACGCACTTTATCGGCGGCAAGCATGTGCAGGGCACATCGGGCGCCTTCGGAGACGTGTTCAACCCCAACACCGGCGAAGTGCAGTCGCGCGTCCCCCTGGCGACGAAAGCCGAGGTGGAAGCGGCGATCGCCAATGCCGAGGCGGCGCAACCGGCGTGGGCGGCGACCAACCCGCAGCGCCGCGCCCGGGTGCTGATGAAGTTTTTGGAATTAATTCAGAAAGACATCGATAGCATGGCGCGCCTGCTCTCCGGCGAGCACGGCAAGACGGTGCCGGACGCGCGTGGCGATATACAGCGTGGTATCGAGGTGATGGAATTCGCCACCGGCATCCCGCATCTGCTGAAGGGCGAATATACCGACAACGCCGGCACCGGCATCGACGTATATTCAATGCGTCAGCCGCTCGGCGTGGTCGCCGCCATTACGCCATTCAATTTCCCGGCGATGATTCCGATGTGGAAAATCGGCCCGGCGCTGGCATGCGGCAATGCGGTGATATTGAAACCTTCCGAACGCGATCCGTCGGTGCCGTTGCGCATCGCGGAACTGTTGCTGGAGGCCGGGTTGCCGCCGGGCGTGCTGAACGTGGTGAACGGCGGAAAGCCCGCCGTGGACACGCTGCTGACCGATCCGCGCATCAAGGCGGTGGGATTTGTCGGTTCCACGCCGATCGCGCAATATATCTATGCGACCGCGGCCGCGCACGGCAAACGGGCGCAATGCTTCGGTGGCGCAAAGAACCATGCCATCATCATGCCGGATGCTGACCTGGACCAGGCCGTGGATGCGCTGGTGGGCGCGGCCTACGGGTCCGCCGGCGAACGCTGCATGGCCATTTCGGTGGCGGTACCGGTCGGCCGCAGGACTGCCGATGCGCTGATGGAACGGCTGGCGCCGCGAGTGGAGAATTTGCGCGTTGGACTGTCGAATGACGAAGGTGCCGACTACGGTCCGCTAGTGACGCGGGAAGCTCTGGACCGCGTGCGCAATTACATTGACATCGGCGTGCAGGAAGGCGCCGACCTGGTGGTAGACGGGCGCGATTTCCGCATGCAGGGACACGAGGATGGTTTTTTCATCGGCGGCTCGCTGTTCGACCGCGTGACACCCGAAATGCGCATCTACCGCGAGGAAATATTCGGCCCGGTGCTGGTCGTGGTGCGCGCCGATGATTACGAATCCGCGCTGCATTTGCCCAACGCACATGAATTCGGCAACGGCGTGTCGATCTTCACGCGCGACGGCGATGCGGCACGCGATTTCGCGACTCGGGTGAATGTCGGCATGGTGGGCGTGAACGTTCCCATCCCGGTGCCGATCGCCTACCATACGTTTGGCGGCTGGAAAGCCTCCGGGTTCGGCGATCTTAATCAGCATGGGCCGGATTCTATACGGTTTTATACCAAAACGAAAACCGTGACCTCGCGGTGGCCTTCGGGCGTGAAAGATGGGGCTAGCTTTGTTATTCCTACGATGGCTTAGAAGGAAGAAAGCAGTTCTTTCTTGAAAGAAAGAACCAAAAAACTTTTGCTGCTTGGAGTGCTCATATGGACAATGTCTCGGATCTGGCAGCCGCGCACCAGTTCAGCCTCACGCCTGAGCAGGAAAGTATCCGCGATATGGCGCTCGCGTTTGCGGCGGAGCGAATCGCGCCGCATGCGCTGCAATGGGATGCGGAAAAATTTTTTCCCGTGGATGTCATTCGCGAAGTAGCGCCGCTCGGCATGGGCGGCATCTATATTTGTGAGGATGTAGGCGGCAGCGGCCTCAAACGCCTCGATGCGGCGCTGGTGTTCGAGGCGCTGTCAACCGGCTGTGCCGCCGTCGCCGCCTATATCTCCATCCACAACATGGTCGCCGGCATGGTGGATCGTTTCGGTTCTCCGGAACTGCGCCACGCCTGGCTGCCGCGCCTGTGTTCCATGGAGTTGCTGGCAGCCTACTGCCTCACCGAGCCGCAATCGGGGTCGGATGCGGCGGCCCTGTCGACCCGCGCGGTGCGCGATGGCGATCATTACGTTGTCACCGGAACCAAGCAATTCATTTCGGGCGCCGGCGGCGTCGATGTCTACGCCGTCATGACACGCACCGGCGCGCCCGGCCCCGCCGGCATAACCGCGCTGCTGCTGGAACGCGGCATGCCAGGCCTGTCGTTCGGCGCCAATGAGCGAAAAATGGGCTGGAACGCGCAGCCGACGCGCCAGGTCATTATGGACGAGGTCCGCGTCCCCGTCGCCAACCGCATCGGCGATGAGGGCCAAGGCTTCAAGATAGCCATGGCGGGCCTGGATGGCGGCCGGCTGAACATCGGCGCCTGTTCACTCGGCGGCGCGCAATCGGCCATCGACAAGGCGCTCGCCTACATGGTTGAACGTCGCGCCTTCGGCAAAAAGCTCACTGAATTTCAGGCGCTGCAGTTCCGCCTCGCCGACATGGCAACGGAACTCGAAGCGGCGCGCACCCTGCTGTGGCGCGCCGCGGCGGCGCTGGACGCAGGTGATCCGCAAGCGACGCAACTCTGCGCGATGGCCAAGCGGTTCGCCACCGACACGGGATCACGCGTGGCCAACGATGCGCTGCAATTGCTCGGTGGCTATGGCTATCTGGCGGAATACGGTATCGAAAAGATCGTGCGGGATTTGCGGGTGCACCAGATACTTGAGGGTACGAACGAGATTATGCGAGTTATAATTTCGCGGAAGATGTTGACGCAGTAAGGAAGTCGTTCTTCTTAAGAAAAGAACCAAAAACTTCTGCTAGTGCAGTTTTACCGCAGGGGCGGGCCTTGAGCCTAATAGCATGGTCCCCAGCAGCGTTCTCCCTCCGCCATGTAATGCCGCCTCGTGCATTTTGTAGAGGGAACGATACATCAGGCGGGCGAACATGCCTTCGATAAAAAAACTTCTTCCAACGATGAAGCCCATCAGGCTGCCGACGGTACTGTGGCCGCCGAGCGACACCAGCGATCCGAAATCACGATAAACATAGTCCTTCAAAGGCTTTCCGGCAAGGCGCGCGCGGATCTGCTTCACCATGAAATCGGCCTGCTGATGCGCCGCCTGCGCGCGCGGCGGCACCGGCAGCGCGCTGCCCGGCCGCGGACACGACGCGCAATCGCCGATGGCGAATATGTTGTCATCGCGAGTCGTTTGCAGCGTCTGCCGCACCACAAGCTGATTGATACGGTTGGTTTCCAGGCCGCCGATGCCGGCGAGAACCTCGGGCGCCTTCACGCCGGCCGCCCACACCACGAGCTCGCTCGGAATGATTTCTCCGTCCGAAAGGCGTACGCCGTCCGGCAACACTTCCGATACGCGTGCCCCCACACGCACGATGATGCCAAGCCTGGTCAACTCCGCTTGCACGTTGGCCGAAAGTATTGGCGGCAGCGCGGGCAAAATCCGGTCAGCCGCTTCCAGCAGCACAATGCGCAGATCCTTTTCGGGATCGATCTTGTCGAGGCCGTATTCGATGATCGAGCGGGCAGTGCGGTGCAATTCGGCCGACAGCTCCGTGCCGGTGGCGCCGGCGCCGATGATGGCGACGTGCAACTGACCAGGCCGCACCGGCGTATCCTGGTTCTGCGCGCGCATGAAAGCATTCACCAGGCGACGATTGAAACGGCTCGCCTCCTCCGGCGTGTCCAGCGGCACGGCGTATTGCGCAGCACCGGGGGTGCCGAAATCGTTGGTAATGCTGCCAATAGCGACCACCAACGTGTCGTAAGCTAGCTTCTGCTCAGGGCTGATTTCGCGGCCCTCCTCGTCCATCGACGGCGCCAGCGTAATGGTCTTGCTTGCAGGGTCGATGCCGCTCAGTTCGCCATAGCGGTAGCGAAAGCCGTGCCAATGCGCCTGGGCGAGGTAATTCAGCTCATGCTGGCTACGCCGCAAGCTGCCGGCCGCCACCGCGTGCAGCAGCGGTTTCCAAATATGCGTCCGCGCCCGGTCCACCAGCGTAACGCGTGCCAAGCCCTTTTTGCCCAACTTGTTCCCAAGGCTGGTCGCCAGTTCGAGGCCCGCCGCCCCGCCGCCGACCACCACCAGATGATGAAGTTCGCTATCTGCCATATTGCTCCGGCCCATCCCACGGCCCCACCGTAAGGTGGGACATTGCAAGAGCCGTTACCATGGTGCAGTGCACAAAAAAACCGACCCAGTGTCGCCGGGGCGTCTCAGGCAGGCGCTGAGCAAGAGTTTTTTGGTTCATTTTTGCAAAAAGGAACACATAGGGCCCGTTCGAAATTTGTCGAATCGAGTTGCCGAGTCGAACGGGCCCTAAACTTTCGTCTGGAAAGGCATCTTTATCGGCGTGCCGACGTCCTTATTTGCCGACAATGCCTTACTTCTTACGGATGCGTATTAGCCATAACAATCACCCCGCCCGGCACCGCGCTACCGCCGGCCGACGCACGCAGCGCCTCGCCCACCACCGCGCCCGCCAGCATTGTCACCACCGCAAGCACCACAACAGGCCAGGAAAACTGGTTCATCACACACTCCCCTTCGTATCAAGTTCGTGTTTCAACACGCGGCCAATTTCCGTCGCGGCGCTCAGTACCGGCACGGTCGACCGGCGCACGCGCGCCAGGATCATCGCGCCTTCGAAACCGGAAATGATGAAATCCGCCAGCTCGGGCGCGCGATCCTGCGCGATGCCTGCCCTGAGCAGCATGTCCGCCAAAGCCTTCGACCAGCTCGTGAGGGCATCGTCGCAGGCTATGGTCAACCTTTCGGAGTGGGGTGCGACCTCCAGCGCAACGGTCGCCACCTGGCAGCCGCGCTGAAACCCGCTCTCGCTCATCACTTTGGCCAAACGCCGCCCGTACGCCAGCACGAATTCGACCGGATCACCCGTCCGGGCGGCGGCGTCGCGAATGCGCTGCTCCATGATAGATCCGGCATTCCGCAGGGCCGCTTCCGCGATCGCTTCCTTGCCCTCAGGGAAATAGTGATACAGCGAACCGCGCGGCGCGCCGCTCTCCGACAATATTTCGGCCAAACCCGTCGCCGCGTAGCCCTGACGCTGAAATAGCGCCATCGAGGAGGCAATCAGGCTCTCACGATGCTTGGAAGCTGGGGACACGCTCGGTGGCTTTCGGCTGGAGATCGTGACCATGCCTTATACAGACCGGTCTACATCGTCAAGGGATGCCAGTGCACGTCATCCGCGGGGACTGGTGCACACGACCGCGGGCGGGTAGGCGAGGGCGGCACCACGCCAGGACAACCTAATGGACGAGGATTTCCGACAGGCAGCACTTGACTATCACCGCCTGCCGCGGCCGGGAAAACTCGCCATCGAGTCGACCAAACGCATGGCGACACAGCGCGACCTCGCGCTGGCCTATTCGCCCGGGGTCGCCGCCGCCTGCGAGGCGATTGTCGCCGACCCAGCCTGTGCCCGCACCTACACGGCCCGCGGCAACCTGGTCGGCGTAATCACCAACGGCACCGCGGTGCTTGGCCTCGGCGCCATCGGGCCGCTGGCCGCCAAGCCGGTGATGGAAGGCAAAGCCGTCCTGTTCAAGAAATTCGCCGGCATCGACGTATTCGATATCGAAGTGGATGCGAGCGACCCGGATCGCTTGATCGAAATCGTCACCGCCCTCGAACCCACCTTCGGTGCGATCAACCTGGAGGACATCAAGGCACCCGAATGTTTTGTCATAGAACAGGCCCTGCGCGCGCGGATGAAAATTCCGGTTTTCCACGACGATCAGCACGGCACCGCCATCACGGTCGCCGCCGCGGTACGCAACGCGCTGGTTCTGCAGCGCAAGAACCTGCCGGACTTGCGCCTTGTGACATCCGGCGCCGGCGCCGCCGCCCTGGCCTGCGTCGATTTGCTTGTGGCCATGGGCCTTAATCCGAAAAACGTAACGCTCACCGACATCAACGGCGTAGTCTACGAAGGCCGCGACCCCGCAATGCCGCCCAACATGTCCCGCTACGCAAGGCGCACCGATGCGCGCGCGCTGCCCGACGTGCTGCACAATGCCGACATCTTCCTCGGTCTCTCCGCCCCCCGCGTCCTGAAGCCGGAATGGCTGGCCCTGATGGCGGAACGCCCGATCATCATGGCGCTGGCCAACCCCGATCCCGAAATCACCCCTGCCGCGGCCCGCGCGGCGCGCCCCGACGCCATCATCGCCACCGGCCGCAGCGATTTTCCCAATCAGGTCAACAATGTTCTATGCTTTCCATTCATCTTCCGCGGCGCGCTGGACGTGGCGGCTACCACCATCAACGAGGCGATGAAACTCGCCGCCGTGGAAGCCATCGCCGAACTGGCGCGGCTGGAAGCCAGCGAAGTTGTCGCCCGTGCCTATGGCGGCGCCGCCCCGATCTTCGGCCCCGACTACATCATTCCGAAACCGTTCGACCCACGCCTGATCCTGCACGTCGCCCCCGCGGTAGCCCGCGCCGCCATGAACAGCGGCGTGGCGCAGCACCCGATTGCCGACTGGGACACCTACCGCGAGGAGCTCGAACGTTTCGTCTTCCGCTCCGGCCAACTGATGCGTCCGGTATTCGAAGCCGCGCGCAAAAGTCCGGCCCGCATAGTTTACGCCGAGGGCGAGGACGAACGCACCTTGCGCGCCGTCCAGACGGTGATCGACGAAGCCATCGCCATGCCCGTACTGATCGGCCGCCGCGAGCAAATCGCCCGTTGCATCGCCGACATGGGCCTGCGCATGCGGCTCGACGAACAAATAGAGGTTCTCGACCCAACACGCGACCACGCGATATTCGATGGCCTGATCGAGCCCTATCACACCCTGGTCGGCCGCCGCGGCGTGCCGCTCGAAGCCGCCGCGCGCCGTATTCGCACCCGCGCCACGGTCACTGCTGCCATGCTTCTTCATACCGGCCAGGTGCACGCCGCCCTCTGCGGCGGCAACGGCGAATGGTGGCGCCAGATCGAATATCTGCTCCCGATCATCCCCAAACGGGCCGACGTCAGCCGCGTCTATGCCCTCTCCGCGCTCATCCTGCAGTCCGGCGCGCTGTTCATGTGCGACACCCACATGAACCTGGACCCCACCGCAGAACAGATCGCCGAAATGACCCTGCTCGCCGCCACTGCCGTGGAAGGCTTCGGCGTGGTGCCGAAAGTCGCCCTGCTCAGCCATTCCAGCTTCGGCGCCAGCAAATCGGCGCCGGCCCGCAAGATGCGCGACGCCCTCGCCTTGCTGCGCCAGCGCGCGCCCACGCTCGAAATCGACGGCGAAATGCACGCGGATGCCGCCCTCTCGGATGTCATCCGCAGCCGGGCCTTGCCCAGCACGACACTCACCGGCACCGCCAACCTGCTGATCCTGCCGAACCTCGACGCAGCCAATATCGCTTTCAATATGCTGAAAGCGGCCGCCGACGCGCTGCCGATCGGACCCCTGCTGCTAGGCACTTCGGCGCCCGCGCACGTGCTGGTGCCAAGTGTCACCGCGCGCGGGATTGTTAACCTCTCAGCCTTGGCGTCCATCGAGGCGCGGGGGAAGTAAGGCAAGGAAGTATTTCTTTTTTGAAAAAAAGAAACAAAAAACTTTTGTTATTTGCTTGCGCAATCATCTTGGGTATCTGGTGCGCCTTCAAACGAGTCAAAGTTTTTTGGTTCCTTTTTTCAAAAAAGAACTCCTTCCTTTTCAGGGAACCCCCCATGAGTCTTCCGCGCAATATTTCCAGCCGCCTGCGCCTTCCGGTCATCGGCGCGCCGCTGTTTATCGTCTCCAATCCGGACCTGGTCATCGCCCAATGCACCGCCGGGATCGTTGGCAGTTTTCCGGCGCTGAACGCCCGCCCCGCCGCGCTGCTGGAGGCGTGGCTAATCCGCATTACCGAAACGCTCGCCGCCTACGACCTCGCCCACCCGGATCAGCCCAGCGCGCCCTTTGCCGTCAACCAGATCGTTCACCGCACCAACGACCGGCTGCAGCACGATCTCGAAATGTGCGTGAAATACCGGGTGCCGATTGTCATCACCTCGCTCGGGGCCCGGCAGGACGTGAACGACGCCGTGCACAGCTATGGCGGCATCGTCCTGCATGACATCATCAACATCCCGTTCGCCCGCAAGGCGCTGGAAAAGGGCGCCGACGGCCTGATCGCCGTCGCCGCGGGCGCCGGTGGCCATGCCGGCACCCTGTCGCCGTTCGCCCTGGTCGCCGAAATCCGCGCGTTCTTCGACGGCCCGCTCGCCCTCTCCGGTGCCATCGCGACCGGTT
>Ga0116229_10003566_pt1 | contig 25629 bp, 25 predicted proteins | sample S1TSphgellanicum_3_FD_87313 | JGI IMG/M metagenome (GOLD analysis project Ga0116229, IMG submission 87313) | Host-associated microbial communities from peat moss isolated from Minnesota, USA - S1T2_Fc - Sphagnum magellanicum MG | ecosystem: Host-associated > Plants > Peat moss > Unclassified... | reverse complement strand
GCGCGACCCGCCGGTCCGAAAGCGGACCCACAACGGAATAGAAGATCCATGGCCAATACCGCACAAGCACGCAAACGCGCCCGTCAGGCGGTCAAACAGAATGCTCACAATTCGAGCCTTCGTTCGACGCTGCGCACCGCGATCAAGTCGACCCGAAAGGCCATCCTTGCGGGCGACAAGCCGCGTGCGATCGAAGTTTTCCGTACTGCTTCAAGCGTTATTGACCGTATTGCCGACAAGAAAATCATTCACAAGAACAAAGCCGCGCGACACAAGAGCCGCCTGGCCCATGCACTGAAAGCGTTGAATCCGTAGGAGGAACATCCCCTACAGAAAAGGCGCACCGTGGTGCGCCTTTTTTTTTGCCCTTGCTGACTCAGGAGTCGTCGAGATGATCGTCAAGCGAACACACCTCAGCCATCTGCAGGCCGTTTTCGGTGCCAAAGCTGACGCAAAACTCGTAGGCGCGCGGCTCGATGTCCTTCAGCCGTTCGTCAACGAGGACGCCGGATATGCCGCACATGGTGGTCGGTTTGGCGTACGGGGAGTAGCCAAGATGTTCATGCGGGGCGACGTTGCCCTCGGGCCTGTAGATCGCGAGCACGCCTGCCAGGCGCTCGGCCCAGTCGCTGGGACGAAACGTGCGTCCGTCTTGCGTGACGCCCATGATGAAAAGCTCGCGCGGAACGGGTGAATCGGCCATGTGGATGCGAAGCGGGCAAGAAAGCGGCCTGAGTGCCACTGCCCGCTCTTCGCCTTGAGAAACAGACAGCAAATTATAGCCGAGGCACAGCGCCACACGAGCGGAAAGATAGTAAAGCCATGAAACGATCGCTGACCCGAATACGCAGCTGGGTGATGGAAAGCCTGCTCGCCGAGCGCGACTTCCGCTGCCTGTGGCTGTCCTCGACCATCAGCAGCTTCGGCGGCCAGATCACCATGCTCGCGCTGCCCTTGACCGCAGTCGTCATGCTCGATGCGACGCCGACCCAGATGGGCGTCATGGCCGCACTCGAGGCGTTGCCGTTCGCGCTCTTTTCGCTGCAAGCCGGGGTCTTCATCGACCGCCTAAGAAAGCTGCCGATCCTGATTGCCGGCGACGTCTTCATCGGCTGCGTGCTGGCCGCGATCCCGCTCATGCATTTTCTGCATCTCCTGACCATGCACGTGCTCTATGCGGTCGGCTTTGCGCTTGGCATTGCCTTTGTCATCGTCGGCACCGCAGCCCAGGTGTACCTGACGCACTTGGCCGGGCGCAAGCGCCTGATCGAGGCCAACAGCCTGTTTACGGCGAGCGACTCGCTTGCGCGCCTGACCGGTCCCGGCCTTGCCGGCATTCTGATCCAGCTGCTAAGCGCACCGCTTGCGATCCTCGCCGACTGTTTCGGCTTTGTGCTCTCGTTCGTGCTGCTGCTTCGCATCCGCTCGGTCGAGGCGGCACCGGTGGCCCAGCGCCAGTTCGCCTTCTGGAGCGAGATCAAGGCCGGTCTCGCCCTGGTGCGCAGTCACGCGATCCTGCGCGTGCTGTCGGTGTGTGCCGGCGGCTGGTTCTTTCTGTTTCAGGGATTCCTCACGCTCGAGACGCTTTTTGCGAGCCGCCAATTGGGCCTTTCTGCCGGCCAGATCGGCGCTGCCCACATGCTAGGCGGGGGCGGCGCGATGCTTGCGGCAGTACTCGCCTCGCGCCTGACCAAGCGACTTGGCATGGGCGCGCCGGTGCTGCTTGGCATTACCCTGTCCGGAGCGTCGTGGATCATGATTGCCTCGATTGGCCGCTCGCCGCATGCCTTCTGGCTGCTCGGCCTGGGCCTGTTCCTGTTCGATCTCGGCGTGACCACCTACTGGATCAACTTCTCAAGCCTGAGACAGTCGGTGACGCCTGACGCCATGCTCGGCCGCATGACTGCGACGATGCGCTTTTTCACCGTAGCGCCAGCGCCGTTTGGCGCCTACCTGGCGGGATGGCTTGGTGAACATATCGGCCTTGCCAGCACGATTGCGCTCTTGGGCGGCTGCACCATGCTGCTCGGACTTGGCGCGCTGCTTCTGACCGATCTCAGGCGCGTGCCCGACATGTCAACGCGGCACGTCATGACAAGCCCTTCGGCGCCGGTCGCCGAAAGCGGCTAAGCAACGCTGCTCTCGTGTCCGTCCGGCCTGCCGGCGGCACGAGAGGCAGGCGAATTCGACTACCATTTGCCACAACTTTGTTGCGTCCCGCAAACCGAGAGCCCCAATGAACGATCTAGCCCCATCGCCCCTCATGAACACGTACGCCAATTTGCCGGTCTATCTGAGCCATGGCGAAGGCGTCTGGCTTTGGGACGAGGGCGGCCGAAAATATCTCGACGGCCTGGCCGGGATTGCCGTTAACACTCTCGGGCATAACCACCCGCGCCTTGTCGCTGCCATCACCGACCAGGCCAAGCGCATCATTCACAGTTCGAACATCTACAAGGTGCGCTATCAGGAACAGCTCGCCGCAAAGCTTTGCGCGCTTTCGGGCATGGACAACGTCTTCTTTTGCAATTCGGGACTCGAGGCCAACGAGGCGGCGCTCAAGATTGCGCGCAAGTTCGGCCACGACAAGGGCATCGAGGCGCCGGAAATCGTCGTCTACGACGACGCCTTTCACGGACGCTCGCTTGCAACGCTTTCGGCCACGGGCAATGCCAAGGTGCAAAAAGGCTTCGCGCCCCTCGTGCCTGGCTTCGTTCGGGTACCGATGAACGATCTTGCAGCGCTCGAGGCCGCGACCGCGCAGCGCAAGAATGTCGTTGCCGTCTTCATCGAGGCGATCCAGGGCGAAGGCGGCATCAATGCCGCCCAGATCGAGTACTTGAGGGCCCTGCGCGCACTGTGCGACGCCAGGGGGTGGCTGCTCATGATCGACGAAGTCCAGTGCGGCATGGGCCGCACGGGCAAATGGTTTGCCCATCAATGGGCAGGCATCGTGCCGGATGTGATGCCGCTCGCCAAGGGACTGGCCTCGGGCGTGCCTGTGGGTGCGGTGGTTGCACGAGGCGCTGCAGCGCGCGTGTTCGGGCCGGGAAATCACGGCACGACGTTTGGCGGCAATCCGCTTGCCATGCGTGCAGCGCTTGAGACGCTTGCCGTGATCGAAGACGACGGACTCCTGCAAAATGCCGGGAAAGTCGGCGCGCACCTGGCCGCGACGCTGCGCTCACGGCTTGGCGGCATTGCCGGATTCGAAGAAGTCCGGGGTCGCGGCCTGATGCTTGGCGTCGTGCTCGACCGCCCGTGCACGCCGCTTGCGCTAAGCGCCCTTGGCTATTGCGACGACTACGGCCTTCTGATCAACGTGACGCAAGAGCGCGTGGTGCGGCTTTTGCCCGCGCTCGTCATGAATGAAGACGAGGCCGAACTCCTGGCAGAGGGCGTGGCGCGACTGGTCACGGACTTTCTTCTGGCCGATGCCAAGCCATAGGGGTGCGCATGCCGATCCGCCATTTTCTGCAGTTCAACGATTTCAACCAGCAAGAGCATTTGCACGTCTTTGAGCGGGCCCGCATCATCAAGGACCGCTTCAAGCGCTACCAGCCCTATCAACCGATGGCGGACCGCACGCTTGCGATGGTGTTCGAGAAAGCATCAACGCGCACGCGCGTCTCCTTTGAAGCGGGCACATACCAGATGGGTGGATCGGTGATTGCGCTGTCGACGGGCGACTCCCAGCTTGGCCGCTCCGAGCCGATCGAAGACACGGCGCAGGTGATCTCGCGCATGGTCGACCTGGTGATGATCAGGACCTTCGAACAAACGCGCATCGAGCGTTTCGCGAAGTGTTCGCGGGTACCGGTCATCAACGGCCTGACCAACGAATACCATCCGTGCCAGATCCTCGCCGACATCTTCACGTACATCGAGCATCGCGGCTCGATCAAGGGACGCGTCGTCGCCTGGATCGGTGATTCGAACAACGTCTGCAATACCTGGCTGCAGGCCGCCGAAATCCTCGATTTCACCGTCAACGTTTCAACCCCGCCTGGCTACGAGGTCGAGCCCGAGCGCGCCAACCTGCACTCGGCCGGCAACTATCGCGAGTTTGCCGATCCGCTCGATGCCTGCCGCGGTGTCGACCTCGTCACCACCGACGTGTGGACGAGCATGGGCTTTGAAACCGAGGACGCCGCACGACGCGCCGATTTCGCCAACTGGTGCGTCGACGCGGAAATGATGGCGGTGGCAAGTCCTGACGCCCTGTTCATGCATTGCCTGCCTGCCCACCGTGGCGAAGAAGTCAGCGCCGATGTCATCGACGGTCCGCAAAGCGTGGTCTGGGACGAAGCTGAAAACCGGCTGCACGTCCAGAAGGCCCTGATGGAATTCCTGCTTTTCGGCGAAATCAGGGATTAGTACGGCTAGCGTAAGGGTTGCCCGCCCGCGCTGCGCGTGGCACGATAAGCGCTCGCACCTGTGACTGATAGCCCAATTTCGATCTCTCTTTGCTGAACCTTCGCCCTGCACCACCGCGAGGCAGTGGGAGCCTGCGCTGAATCATCGGCCCGAGGCTCTTTTGGACGCTGCAAGCGAGGCTTTGCCAAACTGCCTGACACCGGCGCTCGAAAACGCGTGGCGGCTGCATTTCCACTCGCCCGATCATGCCCTCGCTGAAGTCACCGCGTGGCGCGCGCAAACGCCCCAAGCCACAGCCGAGGAGGATGCGTTTTGCGCGCTGATGACCGCTGCGGTCGTGGTTCGCATCGATGCGCCAGAGGCGACTGCCGTACTCGTCGATGCCGCCGGCGCCGCCATCGCCGCTTTGCCTGCAACACCTCTCGGCCAGAGGCTCGCGACCCTGCACGTTGCCATCATCGGCTCGCTCTACTGGCGCAGGCGCGAACTGGCCCTGGCCCTTGCCGCCTACGACCGCGCCGTGGCCGAGCCGGCGCTCCTGAGCCAGGATGACGTCCACTTCATTCGCCACTGGCGCGCCATCACCTTGCTTGGCGTGGGCAAGCCGGCACTGGCCTTTCGCGATTCGCTTAGCGCGCGCGAGTATTTTCGCCTGCACGATGCCGCCGCCTACGCGCTGCTGTCATTCAACCTGGGCGTGATGCTCGTGCACGCCGGCGACTGGGAGCCGGCAGAAGAGGCGCTGCGCGGCGCGTTTTCAAGCGCGCATCTCGTGCACGTGCCGTCGTTTGAGGTCATGGCGCGCTCGAACGTGGCCTACTGCCTGATCAATACCGGCCGCATCGAGGAAGCGCGTCATGAGATCGAGCTTGCCCTTGCAAGTGATCGCGAGGGCCTGCTGCGCCTAAAGCCCGGCGACGTTTTGACCACCATCGCAGAAAACCTGGTGGCGACCGGATACATTGCAGAAGCCACCGAGTACGTGACGCGCTCCCTGGCTGATGCGCGCGAGCGGAATTTCGCGCTTGGCATCGGCACGGGTCTTTGGAATATGGGCCGCATCGCGGCACTCTCGGGCGAGCGCGAGCAGGCGCTGACCTGCTATCGCGGTGCGCTCCTGGCCCTGCGCAAAAGCCCGCAGCAGACGCAATTGTGGAAGACCGCGCTGGCCATCTCCGAGCTTTATGCATCCGAGCACGACTATCGAAGGGCCTGGCGCTGGCAGCGCCGCTTTCACAAGACCTACCTGCACTGGCAGGAAACCACGCGCGATATCCGCCTCGCCTATGCGAAGGCGCTGCTTGAAATTGACGCCGTGCGCGCCGAGCGCGACGCCGCCGAGGCGGAACGGGCGCGCCTGGCTTGCGCCATGACCGAACTCGAAAGCCTCAACATCGAACTGCAGCAGCGCGTCGACCAGGTCGAAATGCTCGAAGCCGAACTGCGCGAGCAGGCCATCCGCGACCCGCTCACCGGCCTTTTGAATCGGCGCGGCCTGCCTGCAGCCTTAAAGCAGATGATCGAAGACAGCGAGGCGAGTGGCCGCGAGGCGAGCGTGGCCATGCTCGATCTGGATCGCTTTAAGCGCGTCAACGACGAATACGGCCATGCCCTGGGCGACAGGCTGCTTGCCACTGCCGGCCAGACCCTGCTTGACTGCTTCAGGAAAACCGATGTCGCCTTTCGCTTTGGCGGCGACGAATTCTGCGTCCTTCTGCCAGGCGCCGACCCGGCCGTGGCGCGCTCGCGCATGGACGATTTCAGTTCGCGTCTGGTCCAGGCCTTGCGCGGCGTCGCACCCGAGTTGCCGTTTGAAGTGCGGGTCTCGGGCGGTCTTGCCACCTACCCCGCCGATGGCCGCGATGCGGAGTCGCTGCTCGCAAAGGCCGATCAGGCCCTCTATCGCGACAAGCGCAGGACCTCGGCCGATTAAGGCTGCCTTGCGCCTGCTGCAAACGGATTGAGCGAGCGCGCTATAATGGCGCTGCCGGATTTCGGGCCGGCGCATGTTCGATCCCGCCTTCGCTTCGCCGCGATGTCGGTGACCTCTCCGAACGAGGCAAAGTCCTCGCTGCATTCCAAGGAAAAGAGATGGCTGAAATCAACAAGGTCGTATTGGCCTATTCCGGTGGCCTTGACACGTCGGTCATTCTCAAATGGCTGGCTGACAACTATCACTGCGAGATCGTCACCTTCACGGCGGACATTGGCCAGGGCGAGGAAGTCGAGCCGGCACGCGCCAAGGCGCTGAAGTTCGGCATCCGTCCCGAAAACATCTTCATCGAAGACCTGCGCGAAGAGTTCGTGCGCGATTTCGTTTTCCCGATGTTTCGCGCCAACACCGTCTACGAAGGCGAGTACCTGCTTGGCACGTCGATCGCGCGACCCCTGATCGCCAAGCGACAGGTCGAAATCGCACGCGCGACGCACGCCGACGCGGTCGCCCACGGCGCCACCGGCAAGGGTAACGACCAGGTCCGTTTCGAGCTTGGCTACTACGCGCTTGAACCCAACATCAAGGTCATCGCGCCGTGGCGGGAATGGGACCTGATCTCGCGCGAGAAGCTGCTCAGCTATGCCGAAAAGGCCGGCATTGCGATCGAGATGAAGCACAAGGCAGGTGGCGCGCCGTATTCGATGGATGCCAACCTGTTGCATATCTCGTTTGAAGGCCGCCATCTCGAAGACCCCAACGCCGAGGCCGAAGAGTCGATGTGGCGCTGGACCGTCTCTCCCGAGGTGGCGCCCAACGAGGCGGAATACATTGAGATCGGCTACCACGGCGGCGACCCGGTTGCGCTCAACGGCGCAGCACTTTCGCCAGCGGCCATGCTAGCGGCACTCAATCGCCTCGGCGGCAAGCACGGCATCGGCCGGCTCGACCTGGTCGAGAATCGTTCGGTCGGCATGAAATCGCGCGGCTGTTACGAGACGCCCGGGGGCAGCATCATGCTGCGCGCGCATCGCGCCATCGAGTCGATCACGCTCGATCGCGAAGTCGCCCACCTGAAGGACGAACTGATGCCGCGCTATGCCGAACTGATCTACAACGGCTACTGGTGGAGTCCGGAGCGAAGTGCCCTGCAAGTGCTCATCGACCACACGCAAAAGGCCGTCGATGGCATCGTCCGGCTCAAGCTCTACAAGGGCAATGTCATCGTCGTTTCGCGCGACTCGGGCAACAGCCTCTTCGACAAGGACATCGCGACCTTCGATGACGATCGTGGCGCATTCGACCAAAAAGACGCGGGCGGCTTCATCAAGCTCAACGCCTTGCGCATGCGCATCGCCGAATTGGCCAGGCGCAAGCGCGGCTAGATCACGATCGGCTCACGCTCAAGCGTTACGCCAAATTTTTCGAACACGCTCTTCTCGACGACGCTGGCAAGGCCCAGGACCTCGGCTGCCGTGGCCCTGCCGCGATTGACCATGACCAGCGCCTGGCGCTCGTGCATGGCCACCTGGCCAAGGGCGCGGCCCTTCCAGCCACAGGCTTCGATCATCCATGCCGCAGCCAGCTTGACCGTGCCTGCGCCTGCGGGATATGAGACGATATCCGGGTAAGCGACGCGAATCTCGTCCAGTCGTTCGCACGGCACGACCGGATTCTTGAAAAAGCTGCCTGCGTTGGGAATCTCACCGGGATCGGGCAGCTTCGCCTTTCGCATCGCTGCAACTTTTTGCGCCACCTGCGCTGGACTTAGGCTGCCTGCATCAAGGCTCCTAAGCTCACCGTAGGTGAGATTCGGCTGCCATGGAACGGGCAGGCGCAAGGTCACAGCGGTAATCAGAAAGCGGCCAGGCGAGCGCCGAAAGAGGCTGTCACGATAGCCGAACTGGCACGCGTCGCGGCTCAACTTGACCAGACTGCCCGCTGCACAGTCAAGGGCCGTGACGCTTTCAAGCCGTTGCGCCAGCTCGACGCCATACGCGCCGATGTTTTGCACCGGCGCAGCGCCGACACTGCCCGGGATGGAGATCAGGTTTTCAAGGCCGCCAATGCCGGCCTTTAGGGTGGCATCGACGACAGCGTTCCAGTTCTCGCCGGCCTTGCACTCGACCAAGACCGCATCCGGGGTCTTGCGCACGGTCATGCCCTTGTTTGCCATGAAGACGACGAGGCCGGCGACATCGCGGGTCAGGACAAGATTGCTGCCTCCGCCCAGAACGAGTGCCGGGCCCGCGCCCCAGTGGCTGCTGTGGCGCAGTGCAAGGAGCTCCTCTTCGGACTCGATGACAGCGAAAGTGGCAGCGCGCGCAGCCAGCCCGAAAGTGTTAAGCGGCTGTAGCGAAACATCGGCACGAAGCAGGGGCAATTGGGGCATGACAGGACAAGGCGCCGGCGGCAAGCGATGACGCCGCGATTATAGGGGTGCAAATGCCCGGGCGAAGGCATTGGCCGCATGCTTTCGCGCTACAATTTCCTCCCCACGCAAGCAGGCTCGCTCATGCCCTCGTTCGATATCGTTTCAGAGGCCAATCTGGTCGAAGTTCGCAACGCCGTCGATCAGGCCATGAAAGAAATCGGCACAAGATTTGACTTCAAGGGCGCCGATGCCCGCGTCGAGCACAAGGAACACGAACTGACCGCCTATGCGGATTCGGAGTTCCAGCTCAACCAGGTACGCGACGTCCTGACTGCCAAGCTTTCCAAGCGCTCGGTCGACGTGCGTTTTTTGGATCTCGGAAAAATCGAGAAGATCGGCGGCGATCGCGCCAAGCAGGTCATCAAGATCAAGAATGGCATCGACGGCGATCTGGCCAAGAAGATCGTGCGCACCGTCAAGGACAGCAAGGTCAAGGTCCAGGCCAGCATCCAGGGCGATGCGGTGCGCATCTCGGGCGCGAAACGCGATGACCTGCAGGCCACGATCGCACTGATCAAGAAGACCGTGACCGATACGCCGCTCGAATTCAAGAATTTTCGCGACTGAGATGTCACGCCCCGCCTTGGCCCTGGCGAGCGCCGTTCTGTTGGCGGCGGCAAGCGGCGCTGATGCGTCGGACGTCAAGCTGGTGGGCATGGTCGGCGATCGCGCGGTGCTGGTAGTCGATGGCAGCTCGCCCCATGTGACTGCCGTTGGCAGCGAATTCGGCGGCGTGAAACTGCTCTCGACCACGCACGACACGGCGACCGTCATGATCGATGGCCGCCGCGAAACCCTGAGCATCGGGCAACTCTACGGCGGCTCGGCCAATTCCGGCAGGGCCTCGGTGACGCTCACCGTCAACAGCCGCGGCGCCTTCGTCAGTCTTGGCAGCATCAATGGCCATCCGATCAGCTTCACGATCGATACCGGGGCAACACTTGTCGTCATCAGTTCTGCCCAGGCCGACCAGATGGGCGTGTCCTGGCGATCGGCACCGGTTGCCATGGCATCGACGGCCAACGGGCCGGTGCCGTTTCACTTCGTCAAGCTCGATCAGGTCAAGATCGGCGACATTGTGCTCACCAACGTCGATGGCGCCGTGCAGGAAAACGGCCTTGGCACGGGCGCACTGCTCGGCCAGAGTTTTCTCAACCGTACCGAGATGCAGCGCAGCGGCTCGGAGATGGTCCTGACCAAGCGCTTCTAGCCGATCTTCGGACTCTCGATGCGGGCGTAGGCGGAGTGGTTGTGGATCGATTCGAAATTCTCGACTTCAACCACATAGGACCGAAAGCGTCGATCGCCTTCAAGGCGCCTGACGACGTCGCGAACCAGGTCCTCGACGAATTTCGGATGATCGTAGGCGTACTCGGTGACATATTTCTCGTCGACGCGCTTAAGCAGGCCGTAGAGCGGGCTCGACGCCTCGGCTTCGGCAATATCGACCAGCTCTTCGGCGTCAACGTCCTTCTCCAGCACCACCGTGATGGTCACGTGCGAGCGCTGGTTGTGCGCGCCGTAGGCGGAGATCTCCTTCGAACACGGGCAAAGCGTGGTCACAGGCACGACCACTTCGAGCGTCACGCTTGCCGTGCCCTCCTTGATGGCGCCCTTGAGCCTGACCTCGACGTCGATCACGCTCATGACTTCGGAGACCGGCGCAGGTTTCCTGATGAAAAGGGGAAAGCTCACGGCGATCTGGCCCGCCGGCGCGTCAAGGCGCTCGATCATCTCCCTTAGCATGTCGCGCATGACATCGGCATCAAACGGGGCACGCTCGGACTCGAGCAGCGCGACGAAGCGCGACATGTGCGTGCCCTTGCGGCTTTCAGGCAGATAGACGTCGAAGGCCCATTCGCCAATCGTGGCCTGTGCGCCGTTGCGCGCGGCGACAGTCAAGGGGTGCCGCAGGCGCTTGATGCCCACGCGCTCGATGGCGAGATGACGCTGGTCGTCCGAACCCTGGGTATCGGGCAGGTCGCGTTTGAAAAGTTCGGGTGCGTTCATAAGTCGTTGGTCGCGCCGGCATGCTGCCGGCGCCGGAAAAAAGTGTTCGGCCTAAGCCGCCCGTGCAGCCTTGCGGCTTGAAGGCGCTGCAATCAGTTCGTCAAAGCGGGCGCGAATCGACGCCTCGATGCCGCGAGCGTCAAGCCCGACGCTTTCAAGCAGCTTGGCAGGATCGCCATGATCGATGAAACGGTCGGGCAAGCCGAGATGCAAGACAGGCCTGACCAGGCCGATTTCGGCCAGGGCTTCGGCGCAGGCCGAGCCAGCACCCCCCATGATCGCGCCCTCCTCGACTGTCACAATGACCTCGTGGCTGCGCGCCAGTTCCTCGACCAGGGCGACATCGAGGGGTTTGACAAACCGCATGTTGGCCACCGTCGCATCGATCGCCTGGCCCGCGGCCATGGCAGGCGTTAGCATCGTGCCAAACGCCAGAATGGCAATCTTCGCGCCGCGCCGGCGGATCTCGCCCTGCCCCCACGGCAACTCGCTCAATTCGCTCTCGACTGCAACGCCTGGGCCCGACCCGCGCGGATAGCGCACGGCTGCGGGGCCGACATGACGATAGGCGGTGGTCAATAGCTTCCTGCATTCGTTTTCGTCTGCAGGCGCCAAGACCGCCATGTTGGGAATGCAGCGCAGGTAGGCGATGTCGTAGTTGCCTGCGTGGGTTGCCCCGTCGGCACCGACAAGACCGGCACGGTCAAGCGCAAAGGTGACATCGAGATTTTGCAAGGCGATGTCATGAATCAGCTGGTCGTAGCCGCGTTGCAAGAACGTCGAGTAGATCGCTAGCACGGGCTTTAGGCCCTCGGCGGCAAGGCCGCCCGCGAAGGTCACGGCGTGCTGCTCGGCGATGCCGACATCGAAGTAGCGCTCCGGAAAACGTTCCTCGAATTCGGTCATGCCCGAGCCCCCGCACATGGCCGGCGTAATGCCGATCAGGTCCGGATCGGCACTGGCCATGTCGCAAAGCCAGTCGCCAAAGATCTGGCCATAGGTCTTTTTCGGGCTCGGTTGCACGACAAGACCGATGCTCGGATCGAATTTCCCGGGACCGTGGTAGAGCACGGGATCGGCCTCGGCCAGCTTGTAGCCCTGTCCCTTCTTGGTCACGACGTGCAGGAACTGCGGACCCTCGAGCTTTTTGATGTTCTCAAGCGTGGGAATCAGGGAATCGAGATCGTGGCCGTCGATCGGGCCGATATAGTTAAAGCCGAACTCCTCGAACAGCGTCGCCGGCATGACCATGCCCTTGGCGTGTTCCTCGACTTTCTTGGCGAATTCCAGAAGCGGCGGGGCCACGCCCAGAACGCTCCTGCCGACCTGCTTGGCTGCGGCGTAGAACTTGCCCGACATCAGCCGCGCGAGGTAGCGGTTTAACGCCCCCACCGGCGGCGAGATCGACATGTCGTTGTCGTTGAGGATGACAAGCAGGCGGATGTCGTGCATGACGCCGGCGTTGTTCAAGCCTTCGAAAGCCATGCCGGCGGTCATTGCGCCATCGCCGATCACGGCAATGCTGTGGCGCCGCTCGCCACGGGCGCGAGCGGCCACGGCCATGCCAAGCGCCGCTGAAATGCTGGTCGACGAGTGCGCCGTGCCAAAGGTATCGTAAGGACTCTCGACGCGGCGCGGAAATCCGGAGATGCCATCGAGCTGGCGCAGCGTCGACATGCGCTCGCGCCGCCCGGTAAGAATCTTGTGCGGATAGGTCTGGTGGCCGACGTCCCAGACAATGCGATCCTCGGGCGTGTCAAAGACGCGATGCAAGGCGATCGCAAGCTCGACCGTGCCGAGGTTGGAGGACAGGTGGCCGCCGGTCTTGGAGACGGAATCCAGAAGGAATGCGCGCAACTCGACAGCCAAGGTGCCAAGTTCTTCGCGACTTAGGCCCTTGAGCGCACTCGGATCGTCAATTGTCTTTAACAGGTCGTACATGGTTTCCTTCAAAAGCCCGCGTCATGACCGGCGCAAAACGATGAAATCTGCAAGCTGCCGAAGGCGTTCGCCGCGGCCTGCAAACGGCTCAAGCGCAGCGATCGCGCGCTCGCGCAGGGCGGCTGCGAGCTCACGAGCTCGCGCGAGGCCAAGAATCGAGACATAGGTCGGCTTGTTTTGCGCCGCATCCTTGCCCGCTGTCTTGCCCAGCGCGGCACTATCGACTTCGACATCGAGAATATCGTCAACCACCTGGAACGCCAGTCCGATTGCAGAAGAATACTCGTCAAGCGCACTTACCGCTTGTGGCCCGGCCGTTTCCGCACACAGGGCGCCGAGCGAAACGCTGGCTGACAGCAGGGCACCGGTCTTGGCACGATGCATCGCCTCGAGCTCGTCTTGCGACAGGGCAAGGCCGACGCTTTGCAGATCGATAGCCTGGCCACCGGCCATGCCGCGCGAACCACTGGCCCTGGCGAGAATCGCCACCATGGCCACCGTGAGGTGGCTTGGCGCACCGCTTTGGGCAAGTACTTCGAACGCCAGGCTCTGCAAGGCATCGCCGACCAAAAGCCCGACCGCCTCGCCGAACTTGACGTGCACGGTCGGCTTGCCGCGCCTTAGGACATCGTTGTCCATGGCCGGCAGGTCGTCATGCACGAGCGAGTAGGCGTGAATCAGTTCGACCGCCGCTGCGGCATGCGCGAGGCGCGCAGCAGGCGGCGCGCCGAGCGCCCCGGCGGCGTAGACCAGAAGCGGCCGCACGCGCTTGCCCCCGCCAAGGACCGCGTAGCGCATGGCTTCGTGCAGCTCGGCTGGGGCCACGTCAGCCCCTGGCAGGACCGAGGCCAGCATCGACTCGACCTCGCCTTGCACGCCAAGCGTCCATTCGGCAAGCGTGGCATTCGCTTCGCTACGCGGCATCGACGTCCTTGCCTTCCTGCGCCGCGAGCGGCCGTAGCACCGCGCCATCGAGAACCTGCACCTGCTCGCGCACGGCTTCTAGCGCCGTCTGGCACTGCCGGATCAGGTCCGCCCCGCGCCGGTAGGCGGTGAGCGAATCCTCAAGGCCAAGCGAGCCTTCGTCCATTTTCGAGACGATGGCTTCAAGTTCACGCATCGCCTCCTCGAAAGTGGCAAGCGGCGCAACCTCGCTGGTGACAGATGGGGACAAACGCAACTCCACGACAGGCTCGCGCCGCCAACGCGGCCTGATCGGGCCTTGGCGACGCGCAAACCTCGATTTTAAGCGAATCGGGGATCGAACACGAGGCGAGCAATTACCCCTGTGCCAGCGCGTTATCGCCGGTCAGGTGCAAGGGCACGGCCGCCCCAATAGGGTAAAATCAGCCGTTTTCCGCTTCGGCGCTTTCTTTAATTCGCCTTCGAGCATTTTTTCGGGAGGGTTGGGATGTCCGATCTGGGAAGCCGTTCCCGGCTGGCACGCAGCCGGGCGCAACTGCCTGTGAGCGCCTATTTTGACGAGGCCCTCTACCGGCGCGAGCAGGAGCTCCTGTTCGCCCGCGGTCCACACTACGTCGGCCACGAGCTGATGGTGCCAGAACCTGGCGATTTCCACGTCCTGCCCCAGGAGAAAAGCGGCCGCATGCTGGTACGCGAGGGCGAGGACGTGCGTCTTTTGTCCAACGTCTGCCGCCATCGGCAAGCCATCATCCAGCAGGGGCGCGGCAACGCCGAGAACATCGTCTGTCCGCTGCACCGCTGGACCTATGACCTGAAAGGCGAATTGCTGGGCGCACCGCATTTTCCGGATAACCCCTGCCTGAACCTTGCGCAAACGCGGCTTCACAACTGGCGCGGGCTGCTTTTCGAGGGCGGCTTTGACGCGGCCAAGCAGCTTGCCGGGCTGAAGGCGCCCGAATTCGATTTTTCCGGCTATCGCTTCGATCGCATCGAGATCCACGAATGCGCCTATAACTGGAAAACGTTCATCGAGGTCTATCTCGAGGACTATCACGTCGGTCCGTTTCATCCCGGCCTTGGCCAGTTTGTCACCTGTGACGATCTGCGCTGGGATTTCGGTGAGCACTACAGCGTGCAGACGGTTGGCGTCAACAAGGCACTGAGCCTTCCTGGCACCGCCAAGTACAAATACTGGCATGAACAGGTGCTCAAGTTCAGCAATGGCGTGCCGCCAAGGCAAGGCGCGATCTGGCTTACGATCTATCCCAACATCATGCTTGAGTGGTACCCGCACGTGCTCGTGGTATCGACGCTGACGCCGCGCGGCCCGCGCCATACGACCAACATCATCGAGTTCTACTATCCCGAAGAGATCGTGCTGTTCGAGCGCGAATTCGTCGAGGCCGAGCAGGATGCATACAAGGAAACCTGCGCCGAGGACGACGAGATCGCGTTGCGCATGGATGCCGGACGCGAGGCACTTCTGGCACGCGGCGAATCGGACGCGGGCCCGTACCAGTCGCCAATGGAAGACGGCATGCAGCACTTCCATGAATGGATCCGCTCCGCGATGGACCCTGGCGCCCTCTAGCGATGGCCGACACGCTCGTCGAGGTTGCGCAACTGGCAGCCCATCTGGGTGACCCGCTTTGGGTCACCTTTGACTGCCGCTTCGATCTGGCGGCACCAGAGGCGGGCTACAACGCGTACCTTGCCGCGCATATCCCCTTTGCCGCCTACGCATCGCTCGAGCGCCACCTTTCCGGCGCGAAGACCGGCAGCAATGGCCGCCATCCGCTTCCTGCAGCCAGGGATCTGGTGCGCTTTTTACGCTCGCACGGCGTTGGCAACGAAACCCAGGTGATTGCCTATGACGCGCGCGACGGCGTCTATGCCGCGCGGCTTTGGTGGCTGTTGCGCTGGCTCGGCCACGAACGGGTCGCCGTTCTCAATGGCGGACTCGCCGCCTGGCAGGCGGCGGCACTGCCGCTTGACGCGCGCAGCGTCGTCACCGCAACCGAAGGCGATTTTGCCGAGCGCCCGGGCCATGCGCGCTTCGCCTCGCTTGCCATGATCGAGAACCGCGAGCGCGAACATCTGGCGCTCATCGATGCGCGCGCGGCCAACCGCTATCGTGGCGAGATCGAACCGATCGATGCCGTCGCCGGCCACATTCCGGGTGCGCTCAATCGTCCCTATACCGAGAACCTTGACGCCAGCGGGCGCTTTTTGCCGCCAGGCGAATTGCGCCTGGCCTTTGCGCCTTTGATCGGCGCCGTGCCGGTCGAAAACGTCGTCCATCAATGTGGCTCGGGGGTGACCGCCTGCCACAACCTGCTCGCCATGGAAATCGCAGGGCTGCACGGATCGATGCTCTACCCGGGGTCGTGGAGCGAGTGGTGCGCAGATCCCAGCCGCGCCGTTGCCACCGGCGCCACGGAGCCTCGCGCCTGATCCGAACGGGAGGCGAGGGCGCGGCCTCTTTCTGGCGCAGCGGCAAACGCGCCATGCCGTCGTCTTTCGCGCGCAAATTGGCATGAACGCTGCTTACATACAAGCTGGTATACCAGTTTGAGCGCGCATGACCTCTCGTCTCCCACAGCAGGCAACGCGACTCGCCCGATTTGTCCAGGACGCGGCGAGCCACTCCGGCGCGATCTGGATTTCCCGGGTCACTGAGGCGCAGGAGGAGCCGGCAAGGCGCGCCGACGTCGAAAATGGCGAGCTCGAGGGCCTGCTTGTCGCCGTCAAGGACAACATCGACGTGGCCGGTTTTCCGACCACTGCAGCCTGCCCGGCGTTTTCCTACCAGCCCCAACTCAGTGCAGCGGTGGTGACGCGCCTGCTCGATCAGGGGGCAAGCGTGGTTGGCAAAACCAACATGGACCAGTTTGCCTGCGGCCTGGTCGGTACCCGCTCACCCTATGGCGAGGTGCCCAACGCAATCAATCCGGACTATGTCAGCGGCGGCTCGAGTTCAGGCTCGGCGGTTGCCGTGAGTCTCGGACTTGTCGATGTCGCCCTTGGCACCGATACCGCAGGCTCGGGTCGAATTCCGGCTGCGTTGAACAACATCGTTGGCATCAAGCCCTCGCGCGGCCTGTTGAGCCTGCGCGGCACGGTCAGTGCCTGCCGTCATCTCGATTGCATTTCGATCTTTGCCCGCACCGTGCCGCTGGCGATGCAGGTCCTCGCGCTCGCTGCAGGCCATGACGCGCTCGATGTCTACTCGCGCAAGGTAGAGCTTGATCCGCGCTATCTGCCCGAGCGGCCGCGCATCGCCATTGCCGATGCGCGCCACCTCGAATTCTTTGGTGACACGCACTCAAGGCGCGCCTTCGATTCGGCCCTTGAACTGGTCAGAAGCCTTGATTGCACGCTGGTGCCCATTGGCATCGAGGCGTTCGTGCGCGCTGGCGCCGCGCTGTATGAAGACGCCTGGGTTGCCGAACGCTACACGGCGATCGCGAAATTCTTCGATGGTCACGAGAAGGATATCGATCCTGTCGTGCGCACGATCATCGAAAGCGGCAAACGCTTTAGTGCCAGCGACGTCTTTCTGGCCATGGAGCGGCTCGCCAGCTATCGCCAGGCGACGCAATCGTTCTGGCGCGACGTCGACTTTCTGCCCGTCCCCAGTGCGCCCACGTTCCCCACGCGCGCGGCGGTGCGCGAAGAGCCGCTGCTGCGCAACCACGAACTCGGCTACTACACCAACTTCGTCAACCTTCTCGATCTGGCTGCCATCGCCGTGCCGGCAACCCTGCGCGCGGACGGCTTGCCCTTTGGCATCACCTTGATCGGCCCGGCCGGCAGTGAACTCAGGCTCGCCGATTTTGCCAACCGCGTGCAGCAGGCCAACGGGCTCGCGCTTGGCGCCCTGTCCGAAGCGTGTCCGCGAACCACCGGCGAGCCGTTTGTGCGCGCCAAAAAGAGCACCGTCAGGGTGGTCGTCGTCGGCGCGCATCTGAGCGGCTTTCCACTCAATGTGCAGTTGCTCGAGCGTGGCGCGCGACTGATTGCCACGCGGCGCACGGCGGCACGCTACCGGCTCTTGCGACTGCCGCAAACAGAGCCCGCCAAACCTGGCCTCGTGCGCGTTTCCGGCAACCAACCAGGCCGTGCGATCGAAGTCGAGGTCTGGGAACTGCCGGCGTCATCGTATGGCTCGTTTGTCGCAGCCATCGAGCGGCCGCTTGGCATCGCGCCGATCGAGCTTGACGACGGGCAGTGGCTCCAGGGGTTTTTATGCGATGGCGATGCCTTAACGAGCGCCGAGGACATCTCGCAGTTTGGGGGCTGGCGCGCGTACCAACAGGCAACGGCTCGACAGAGTTAAGTGCCCATGATCAACCTTTCTGACGAAGATGCCATGAACAAAGCCAAGAAGACCGCCGCGACCGCCTTGTCGCAACCGTTGCAAACGCGCCGCAAGCTGCTTGCCACGCTGCCCCTGGCAGCCGCCTCGCTGGCCTTTGCGCCCTCGCTGCGCGCAGCCGATGCAACCACGCACGTGCGCATCGGCTACTGGCCCGTTGCCGCCGGCCTGCCCTTTTTCGCGGCGATCGAGAAGGGTTATTTTCGCGAGGCGGGACTTGACGTCGAGGCGATCAAGTTCGCAGGAGCGCAGCAGGTCATGGAAGCCATGCTCGCGGGCCGGTCCGATGGCAGCGCCAACGGCACCGGCTCAGCCAATCTGGCCATCGGCGAGATTGCCTCACCGGGGCTATTCAAGATCTTCGCGTCCAATCCGAGTAACGCCAAGTACGTGCTCGACGAATTCCTCGTGCAAACGGCGAGCCCTTACAAGTCGATTGCAGAACTCAAGGGCAAGCGCGTGGGCTCGGGCCCGGGCATCCAGAATGTCACGCTGGCCAAAACCGTGCTTGAGCGCGCGGGCGCGACCGGCGCCACCGTCGTTGAGCTGCCGATTGCCACCCATGTGGCATCGCTTGGGGCAGGCCAGATCGACGCCGTCTATACGCTTGAGCCCACAGGCACCGTCGGTCGCCTCGCCGGCACGACACGCGTGCTCGAAGCCGGCGTCATTGCGCACTACATTCTTGGCGACCCGAACGCGCCCTGGTTTGGCGGCTCGGCGAGCCTGACCACCGAATTCATCAAGGCCAATCCGGATGCGACAAAACGCTTCATCGCCGCCTATGCGCGTGGCATCGATCTGGTCAAGACGCATCCCGATGAAGCGCGCCAGTATCTCAAGGGCTATACCGCCATCGAAGGACCCCTGACCTCGCAGGTGCCGCTTGCGGATTATCGGCTCTCGACCGAATTCACCCAATACGACATCGACATGTTCCAGAAGTTTTTCGACCTGTTTGTCGAAAAGGGTGTTTTCAAATCCCGGGTTCTTGTCGCGCCAATGCTCTATCGGGGGTGAACATGGCAACACATTCAACGCTTGCGGGTTCATCCGTGCCAACTTCGGCAAAAGACGCAACGCGTGCGCGCCGATCGCGCCGCGCCATGGCCCTTGACCGCATGATCGGATTTCTGCCCGCCCTGGGGCCGATCCTGTTGTTCGTGGTCTGGGACCTCACGGTAAGGGCGCGGCTGGTCAGCCCGGTCCTGCTGCCCCTGCCCGGTGCGACCCTGGCAACGCTGGCTCAAGGCCTCTTCGGTGGCACGCTCCTCACCGATTTCGGCTATACCGTACTGCGCACTTTCGAGGCCTTCGGCATCGCCGCGGTTTTCGGCGTTCCCCTCGGCATCCTGTTTGGCAGCAACCAGCGCGCCTATCGCAGCATCGAATTTCTGGTCGACTTCTTTCGCTCGACGCCGTCGTCCGCGCTGATTCCGCTTTTCATGATGATTTTCGGCGTCACCGACCTCAACAAGGTCGCGATCGCGGCCTTCGCGTCGATTCTCGTCATCTTCTTTAACAGCGCCTACGGCGTCATGAATGCGCGCAAGCAGCGCGTCATGGCAGCGCGCGTGATGGGTGCAAGCCCGTGGCAGATTTTCAGGGACGTGCTGATCTGGGAGAGCCTGCAGCCGATCTTCGTTGGCCTGCGCAGCGGCGTCTCGATGGCGCTGGTCATCGTCATCGTCGCCGAGATGTTCATCGGCTCGGACAACGGCCTTGGCCACCGCATCATCGATTCGCAGCAGGTGCTCAACGTGCGCGACATGTATGCCTCGATCATTTGTGCCGGCGCCCTGGGCTACGCCTTGAACATCTTCTTTCTCGTGCTTGAGCGCAGGATCGTTCACTGGAGCGGCCGCTGATGAATTCCTCGCTCGCTACGCCTGCCCGCCCGCAACAAGGCCAGGCCGCCTCGGCTTTGCGCACACCGATGGATATCAGCATTCGCGGCCTGACCAAGTACTTCGTTGGCCAACCGCTCTACGACAACTTCGATCTCGATATTCCGGCCGCAAAAATCGTCTCCGTGTTCGGGCCCAATGGCTGCGGCAAGTCGACGCTCATCAACATGATGGCAGGCCTTATCGCCTATGATGCCGGCACCATCCTTTTTGGCGGTCGCGGCCTGGGCGAGATCAAGATCGGATACGTCTTTCAGAACTATCGCGAAGCCCTCTTCCCGTGGCTGCGCACGGTGGACAACATCGCCTACCCGCTCAAGCTCGAAGGCCGCAGCAAGGCCGATGTCGCACATCGCATCGAGGCACTGGTCGCGTCCTTTGACGTCAAGTTCGATCTGCATCGCTACCCGTATGAACTGTCAGGCGGGCAGCAGCAGACGGCGTCAATCATGCGCGCGTTAGCGCCCGAGCCCGACGTGCTGTTTCTTGACGAGCCCTTCTCGGCGCTTGATTTTGAAATGACGCTTTTCATTCGCGAGAAACTGCAGGAGGTGTTCATGGCCACCGGCACGACGATGATGCTGGTCTCGCATGACCTTGAAGAGGCGGTGTATCTCGCCGACCTGATTCTTCTTTTGACCAAGCGGCCCACCCGCATCGCCGAAATACTTCCCTTTGACGAAGCCCGGCCGCGCACCATCGCGACGCTGTCCGAGGCAGCCTTCATCCACACCAAGGCGAGGAGCATGGAAATCTTTCAGCGCGAGGTGCGCAGATGAATCGCGATGCGCAATTCGCCTACGTCAAGGAGGCGCTCGCCCTGGCGCAATTTGCCCTCGACGAAAACGCGCTTGGCCGCGTGCAGATCGAGTTTGGCCGCATTGCCGATATCGCCGGCGAGTTGCTGTCAGAGCCGATGCCAGAAGATATCGAACCGCTGCCAACCTATCGCCCATGAAGCAAAGCGCTGCAGCCATCGCGCTTCTGGTGAAGTCGGGGGCAGCCAGCGCGCTCGAGATCACGCAAGAGACGCTAGCGTCAATCGATCGCGACAACGCGGCGCTTAACGCCTTCACCTCGGTTTTTGCCGAGCGCGCCCTAAGCGAAGCGAGAACCATCGACAAGGCGCGCGCTAAGGGTCGTCCGCTCGGGCCGCTTGCCGGCGTTCCCTATTGCGTCAAGAACCTGTTTGACGTCAAGGGCGAGACCACGCTGGCTGGCGCAGCGGTCAATCGCGACCGCGCCAAGGCGGCAAAAGACGCCGTGCTCGTGAGCCGCATGCAAGACGCCGGCGCGATCCTCGTGGGCGCCGTCAACATGGACGAAAATGCCTACGGCTTCACCACCGAGAACACGCACTTTGGCGCAACCCGAAATCCGCTTGACCGGACATTAAGTGCCGGCGGCTCATCTGGCGGCTCGGCCGCTGCTGTCGCAGCCGGGCTGGTGCCCTTAAGCCTGGGCTCCGATACCAACGGCTCGATTCGCGTGCCAGCTTCCTTTTGTGGAATCTTCGGCCTTAAGCCAACCTTCGGAAGGATTCCGAGGACCGGGTCGTCGGCCTTTGTGCACTCGCTTGATCATCTCGGCCCGTTTGCGCGCTCGACTGCAGATCTTGCGCTTTGCTACGAGGCGATTCAGGGCCCGGACGCGCACGATCCGGCGTGCGCCCAGCGACCGATCGAGCCGCTTTCCCCCCTGCAAGACGGCACGACCTTGCGCACGGCCGCGCTTGCCGGCTACTTTCATGACTTAAGCGATGCGCAGGCACGCGATGCGCTTGCGCTTGTCGTGCGCACGCTTGACATCACGCAGTCGCGCGAGTGGCAAAGTGCGTCCAAGGCGCGCGCCGCGGCCTTCGTCATCACGGCTTGCGAGGGTGGCGCGCTGCACGCCGAAGGCCTCAAGCGTCGCTACGACGATTATGAGCCGCTGTCGCGCGATCGCCTCGTTGCCGGCTCGCTCGTACCGGCGCGCTGGTACCTCGCCGCGCAGAAGTGGCGCTCGCTTGCGCGTGCCGAACTGCTGCGCCTGTTTGACGACATCGACGTCCTCATCGCTCCTGCAACACCGTTTTGCGCGCAAGCGCTTGGCACGGAATGGGTCGAGATCAACGGCCAGCGCCTGCCTGCACGACCGAGCATTGGCCTATTGGCCCAGCCGGTCTCGTCGATGGGTTTTCCGGTTTGCGTCGTACCCATCTGGCAGAGCGCCTATCGACTGCCCATCGGCATACAGGTGATCGCTGCGCCGTGGCGCGAGGACCGCTGCATGGCCGTGGCCAAGCTGCTCGAAGACGCCTTTCTCGCACGGGGCCCAAATTGAAGATCAACCACGATAAGACGGTAGCAGAAGTGACGGCCGTCTTCGCCCGTTACGAGACCGCGCTTGTTGAGAACGACGTCGCGCAACTCGATTTGCTGTTCTGGGATTCGCAACATACCGTGCGCTACGGCGTTGCCGAAAATCTGTATGGGTTTCAGGAGATCGCGGCATTTCGTGCGCAGCGCCCGGCGGTGGGCCTGGCCCGATCGATTGCCCGCTCGGTGATCACGACTTTTGGCGATGACTTTGCCACCACCTCGATCGAGTTCGTGCGCGAAAGCGGAGCACGCGGCCGGCAAAGCCAGACCTGGGTGCGTTTTGAAAACGGCTGGCGCGTGGTCGCAGCGCACGTCAGCCTGATGCAAAGCGCCTGATGGACACGCCCCTTTTTCCTGCCCCCGCTGCGACTGAAGATGCGCGCGCACCCACGCTTGCCACGATTGCCTACGACCGGCTCAAGCGCAGCATCTTCGATTTCGAGCTGATTCCCGGTGACCGCTTTTCCGAATCCGATATTGCAGGGCGGCTTGGCATGTCAAGAACGCCGGTACGGGAAGCGCTCGTGCGCCTGCAGCGCGAAGGCTATCTTGACGTCCAGTTCAAGAGTGGCTGGACGGTGCGCCCGCTCGATTTCGACCTGTTCGAGAATCTTTACGATTTGCGCCTGGTGCTTGAAACCACCGCGGTCAGAAGACTTTGCGAGGGTGAGTCAGACCAGGCCGCAAGGACTGCGCTTTCTGCCCTGGAAAAAGTCTGGCTCGTGCCCAAGGAAGCGCGGCAAAGCGTTGCCGCCGAGGTTGCCGACTATGACGAGCAATTCCATCTGGCCATCGTCAAGGCCGCCGGCAACCCCGAAATTGCGCGCGTCCACGAGATGGTGACGGATCGTCTGCGCATCATCCGCCGTCTCGATTTCGCCCAGCCTGCGCGCGTTGACGCGACCTACGAGGAGCACGCGCAAATCCTCAAGGCACTCCTTCGGCGCCGCGCCGACCAGGCGGTGATGCTGCTGCGCGCACACATCGAAACCAGCCAGACCGAAGTGCGAAAAATAACCCTGCACAAGCTCTACGCGGCACGCAGCAAGGCAGCGGCCAAACCCACTAACACCCCGGCGGAAAAAAAACGGCGCTAGGCGACGACCGGTTCCGCGCTTAGCGCGCGCGTCAGTTCAGACAGCGCTGCGCTCGATCCGACGATGCCGCCCTGGGCGATGATCATGGCGATCGTCGCCGCCTTGAAGTCAGGAAAATAGCTCTCGGTGGCATCTTCGATGAGCAGGCACTCAAAACCGCGATCGTTGGCCTCGCGCATGGTGGTCTGCACGCAGACTTCAGTTGTCACGCCGGCAAAGATCAGGTGCGTGATGGCGTGCGCTTTCAGGATGGCGCCAAGCGCCGTGGCATAAAAGGCGCCCTTGCCTGGCTTGTCGATGACGATCTCGCCTGGCAAGGGCAAGAGTTCGGGCACGATGGCCTGGCCTGGCTCGCCCACGACCAGCAGCCGCCCCATCGGACCGGCCTCGCCGATACGCAGTTTTGGCGAGCCGCGATCACGCTTGGCAGGCGGGCAGTCGGCGAGGTCGCTGCGATGGCCCTCGCGCGTGTGGATGACCAGCATGCCCGCTTCGCGGCAGGCAAAAAGCAGTGACTTGACCGTCGGCACGATGGCCTGCAGGCGCGAGACATCGTTGCCCAGTGACTCGCCAAAGCCCCCCGCCTCGATGAAATCTCGCTGCATGTCGATCACGATCAAGGCCGTGTGGCGCGTCTCGAAGCGAAACGCGAAGGGACGCGCGGCAACGACGTGCACACTCATGCGGCCACCGCTTCTGCGCCATGGCCTGCCATATAGCGGCCAATCACACGCTGATCGGCCTGATCGGTCGGCGTCTCATAGACCAGCTTGCCTTCTGACATGACGACGATGCGATCACTGAGTTCAAGCAGCTCATCTAGGTCCTCGCTAACCAGAAGCACCGCCGCGCCGTTGTTGCGCGCGGTGACGATGCGGTCGTGGATTTCTCTCACAGCGGCAAAATCAAGGCCGAATACGGGATTGACGGCAATCAGGAGCGAGAGCGGGGCCGACAGCTCGCGGGCGAGCACGGCGCGCTGCACATTGCCGCCTGACAGCGTCGAGATGGCGGCGTGCGGGCCGCGCGTCTTGACCTTGAAGCTGTCGATCCAGCTCAACGCCTGGCGCTCGATGGCGCCGTGCCTGACCCATGCGCCAAGGGCAAGCGGGGCACGATCGAAGGTGCGCAAGGCCATGTTGTCGGCCACCGACAGGCGACCGACGCAGGCGTTGCGCAGCGGCTCCTCGGGCAGGCTGAAAACGCCAAGCGCTGCAATCTGCGCGCGTTTGGCGCGATAGTCTTCGCCCTTGACCTTGACCGTGCCCGAGCGCGCAAGGCGCTGCCCGATCAAGGCCTCGATGAACGGTCGCTGGCCGTTGCCCGACACGCCGGCCACGCCCACGATCTCGCCTGGGCTCACGCTCAGGCTGACGTCGTCCACGGCCAGTTTGCCACTCTCGTCGTCAACGCAAAGGCCGCTGATGACAAGCGTTGGTTCTGCATCGGTCACGATGCGCGGCGGCTTTTGCGCGCGCGCGTTCATGTCGATGGCGCTGCCCACCATCATTTCCGCCATGCGCGCGACATCGAGCGTGGCGACGTCGCCGCCGCCTGCAAGGCGGCCGCGACGCAGGATCGTCGTGGCATCGGCAAACGCCAGCACTTCGCGGAATTTGTGCGTGATCATAAGCACGGTGATCTCTGAACGCCTGGCCATCGCCTTGAGCATGCCCAGGACCTCGTCGGCCTCATCGGCGGTCAGAACCGATGTCGGCTCATCCAGAATCATCAGGCGACGCCTGAGATACAGTTGCTTCAGGATTTCAAGCTTTTGCTTCTCGCCTGCGGCCAGGCGCGAAACCGGAACGTGAAGGGGAACCTTGAACGGCACGGTCTGCATGAAGCTTTCAAGCCGGTCGTTTTCCTCTTTCCAGCGGATCATCGCAGGCACATGCGCACGCGACATGACGAGGTTCTCCGCTGCAGTCATGCTTGGCACCAGGGTGAAGTGCTGGTAGACCATGCCGATGCCCAGGCGATTGGCATCCTGCGGCGAGGCGATGGCCTGCTCCCTGTCATCGACGATCAATTGCCCGGCATCGGGCTGGTGATAGCCGACCAGGCACTTCACGAGCGTTGTCTTGCCTGCACCGTTCTCGCCAAGCAGCGCATGAAAGGTCCCGGCCGGGATGCGCAGCGAGACATCACTTAAGGCTGCGAAGGAGCCAAACGACTTGCTCATGCCGATCACTTCAAGGGCAAGCGCGTGTACCGGCGCAGGCATGCTCGCGTTGCTCATCGGAAAGCCTCGATTGACGCCAG
>Ga0116229_10003560_pt1 | contig 25641 bp, 17 predicted proteins | sample S1TSphgellanicum_3_FD_87313 | JGI IMG/M metagenome (GOLD analysis project Ga0116229, IMG submission 87313) | Host-associated microbial communities from peat moss isolated from Minnesota, USA - S1T2_Fc - Sphagnum magellanicum MG | ecosystem: Host-associated > Plants > Peat moss > Unclassified... | reverse complement strand
GTATGATTCTTGTAAGTTCTATGCACCATCACCATCTCTAATGAGTGCCCTAGGGTACATCCCACCACCACTACCAACTCTCAAGTGGTGGATGTGACAAAAAGGCACAAAACTAGAGAAAGATCACAAAACCCGGAAATTGTGCAACCCAACTAGGCACTTATTTTATTATTTTCTTACATGAAGTGAAATCAAATTTAAAAAAAGAGGGTTCTCATCCCCCCCCCTCCCCCCCCAAAATTATGAGCCAAACTGGTGTTTTTTTTAATTTATTTTTTAATTAAAAAAAATTTCTTGACAAAAAAAATTGGGAATTTTTTGGGGGTCTAAAATTTGACTACTGCTGCTAGCTATTCTGTTAAAAAAATTTCAAATTTTTATATCACAAAATTGAAAAACAAAACCCAAAACCCTAGTCAAAACTCCGAAACCAATCGCAATGCCCTTCCAAATAATACTCCAATTTATGAAGGAAGGGACAAGATGAACTTTCTTGTCCAAGCAAATTGTAAGTTTAATTCTCATGGGCGAGATTAGTGTATGTTGGCCTTGCCTACCAAGGCAAGGATAGCCTAATATTGTGTTTAGATTCATTATAGAGTATAGTAGCTCAAGGAATTTTGGTCCCTAGGTAATAAGTCTATTTTTATATGAGGATTTTTGAAAGATGATATTTTGGCTTGTGTTGAAACTTGAGATTAGTTATTATAGAGTTCTAATATCTTGAAGGATTTTGGTTCTTTAGAGGATTTTTTTTGAAGATTATATTTTTGCATGGTGAAATATTTTTGAGTTTCTACAATTCTTCTTTTGCCTTAAGATACTTTAAAATGTAAATAGCAAGGCCATAGTGTGGCACACCCCTTGTTGTCCAACAATGATTTGCCTCCAATCCTCCAATGGAATTTACTTCTTCTAGGTACTCTTTATAGCCAAGGTCCCTTTTTGCACCCTTTGGCTTCTTTTCCTTGAATTGAGAAGGAAGGCCAGCCATCCTCCAAAGGTAGCACTTAAACATTCTCAACCATTTTGAGCCTTCTTGTCATTGTGGTGCAACACTCAATTCAAAGTGTGGAGAGCAACATCCAAGGAGTGAGGGAAGACACTAGGGTTTTTTTCTCTTTGAAGGACCAATCGACTTAGGGTTTAGGGACCAGTTGACTCAGCTCTGTTCAGGGTTTCGAGTTGAATTGTGTCAATTATTGCTAAATTTGTGGTTCTTATTCAATTAGCTAACAATTGTTCTTATTCTTAGTCTCTAAAACCTATATAGTTAAATGCTATGCACCTAAGCTAAACTTGATGGATGGCCTAGGTTAGGATAAGTTAACCTAGGTTAATTTAAACTAAAATATGTTAATGTTTATAGCTTTGGAATGATTAATTATGTTACAAATAAAAAATTATGATCCAGTGGATAAGGACTTGAACCTTCGAAACGAAGATGAGGGTTTCAAATCCTTACATTTACAACCTAGAATTATTTAGGTTGCTTATGTAACTTACTTAAATTACTTTAGGTTTGTTTTAAAATTTAAGATGGCATAGGCTAAGCAACCAAGTCACCTAACTTAAACTTCTTAGGTTAAGTTCTTAGGTTAAGTTGCTAGTTAGGTTGCCAAGCTTAGACCTCCTAGGTTATGCTCCCTAGGTTAGGCTTCCTAGGCCTTGGTTGCCACATGGCAGCCCATAGTGGATAATAAGTTCTTATGATTTGGAATAGGTTTCCATATGGCAACAATAAAATAATTAAGAAATTTGTGATTTATAAAATTTATAGTCATAAATGTTGACTTTTGGTGTAGTGTTCCAATTCCTATAGTGTTTTCAATCATCATGTTGTCTTAATTTCAGCCTAATAGTTCAATTCCATTTTTGTTGAAGGAAGTTTTGTTAAAAGTTGCAAGTAATTCCACTAAAAGTTGTAACATTTTCCTAGGAATTTTCCAAGTTTGAATTTGGTGTCAATGGTCACACATAAATAAATGCAACATAAAGGTTTTAAAATTTAGAATAATTATGTTATGATGTTTATTTGGTGTTTTCATGTTAAGGTTCCACCTAGGATTTAAAAAAAAACCTTTTTAAGGACTTTTAAAAATCATGTTGAACTTTGGGGCATTATTAGAATTGAAGTTGTATGATGAGTTTTTATTCTTTTAATAGTATAATTATAACAATACTTAATATTCATTCAATAAATTACATTAAAAAATCATGTAAATTGTGAAAAATGGAATCTTTATGGAGTTCTTTTTCTATTGTGATTTTTTTTTTGTTTACTTATAAAGGATTTCATAACTATCAATTTATGACATGTAATAATACAAACTTCATCAATTATTAATAATTGGTATGTACTTAAACGACCCAATACTTCATTTTGGTAATATTGTAACAATTGATCAATAATTTAGAATTGTTTGGTTGTTATGTGTAGTAAAATTGCATTTGTGACACCCTACGTGATACTCATTAACATGAAGACACTCTCCCATTGTTGGTTTCTCGATACAACTTGGACCCAAGTTGACACCCTTTTGTTGGAATTAGGATAATAACTACATTGTGAAACTGGTCTTTTGCTAGATCCAAAATCAAAACTAAAACTATGCAAAAATATTCTTGAACATAGATTAAGATCTTTAAATAAGAAAGTACAATTTTTTGAGAAGTTGACAAACAAATGGTTTGGATAGGCAAATATACCCATGTTAACAATGCCCAATAATAACACCAATAAAGGGAATGATTATTTTATTATTTCCCAAGCATAATGATTGGCCCAAATGGTCAAATTTCAATAGTCTATCACTTTATTCATTCCATTCTTTTAGGTTTATGGGTTGGGATGAGGTAGGAATTAATAGTGCACCATGGATGTGGTAATTACTTGTAGATGCTCAAGTAAGGGTTGTCAATGGGCATGTTTTAAAGTAAATTTTCACCTAACATAAACCCCAAAAATGTAACAAACAAATGTAAATCAAAATGTAAGGACCCAAAATGTGTTCATTATGGACAAGTGTCAAGTATGGCATGCCTTGGCAAGTGGGATGAAACAATGTTATTAGTTGCTCGATTGGCATGCCAAACATGAACATGATGTTAAAAATATCATAAAACAATTTGAGGGAAATATTTTTGGGATTTGAAATTGTTAAATTTTGGCCTTCTTGAAGAAGGAATTGCCCATTTTAAAGGACATGTCATTTTTTGAAAAAAATAATGAATTATTTCAAAAAAACATTCCCTAAAAAAACATTTACATGAGGCACATTCTACCTCCTAGTGCACATGTTAAAAGGTAAAAAATCCCTATACTAGTTAGTGCCATAAAGCATCCTAGTAACTATATAATTATTAATGGTAGACTTATCATCCTTTACCAAAGGACTAGTTTGTTAGGACTATTTTAAAGGATTTTGGACCTATTTGCATGGGGTCAATGTGGGCCTTGTGTGGTTTTGTGGAGGAAGATTAAAAGAGGACTTGGAGGGATTCTATGGCATTCGAAAGAGTTGTAGTTTATAGTTTTGAGTTATGAAAGTTCTCTTTCTCTTTTGGAGAGGTGTTGAATGTGTAACACTAGAGAGGGGAAAGTAGTTTGGAAATGTATTGTATTTGTGCTCTTCAATGGAAAATGGTTTAATGATCTCAATGTGTTTTGTGTGAGTTTATTTTATTAGAATATGAAGGAAGGTAGTATAGTTTAAGTTTGTGTAATGTTTGTTTACATCTCATATAATAGTTTTGTGTTTCTTCTAAAAAGGTATTGATAATGTACACTTTGTTTTAGTCTTTAGAGTAGGACGTTTCTTGTTGCCATAAGAAGGTAAGAGCTAGTACATGGTAGGTGATAGTAAGAAAGAAAATACTTGAAAGTTGAAGCCTATATGGGGTTGCTACAAATAGTAGGTAGTAGTCATTGAAAAGGCTTTTTAAAGGATTGTAGACAATAGGCAACGCCATTAAAAGGTTTGTAGGCCCTATGAAGGTTAGATAATAAATATGGAAGGGTTGCAAACCCACTAGACACCATTTTAATGTATTGAAAACATTGTAGAAATTTAGAAGTAGTTATTTCCTAGTCCTTTTTATCTTTCTCAATTATTTCCTATACTTCTTCTTTTTACATTACTGAAATGCACTATAGTTAGAATAGTATAGGTTTGCCTTTAAATGACAAACCCTACCTTCTTATTTTTTTCTTTACATAAGACTTTTACTATTATTTGAGTAATTGTAATAAAATTAGTAAGTGATAGTAGTTTTTATTGAAAGAAAATAAAAATGGACTTGTTTATTCAATATTACCTTCCTAGGGCTAGTAAAAATTAGGGGCTACATTTTCACCCTTTAACACTTGACATACATCTTGTGGATCATACTCAAGATATTTTTGAAAGATGGGACCAATGTTTGATAATATTTAATTTGGACAAATGAAGAATTTTTGGTTCAGAGACATGGTTGGGAAAATAGTGAATTTTTTTCAAAACTTGGTTCTTGAAAGTAGATAGGGGGCTTATTATTCCTATTGGTTGACAAAGTGGCATAGTCCTAAAGAGAGCACAATTTGTAGGAAAGACTAAAAGTGTAATTGATAAGACGATATCTATGGGAAACTAGGATTGGAGTAAGAAGTGGAAAGTATTACTATCCAAGAAAAATAGAAAAAGACTTAAAATTCAATGCCCAATCAGACATCATAAGATAAAGCATTAACTCAACATACTTCAATCTTACCATAGAAGTTCAATAACAAGAAAGGTAGTTATTGTTAATAAGCCAAGCCAAGAGAAGAGTAACTTTGTCATACTTTCACAAAGAATTTTTTAAAAAAAGTCATGAGTTGTGCAATAACAAGAAGATATAAAAAAGTTAGTAAGTGATAATAGTTTTTATTAAAAGTAAGAAGAAGTTGAATTTGTTCCTTCAACATTACTTTCTTGGGGATGGTATTGTTAAGGGGGCACATTTTCACCCCTTAACAACACCTTTTAAGGTGAGGCCTTTAAGGTGCACATTAACGTTTTTTTCACTTGTGGAATTTTGACAATTTGCCACCTATAGCAAAAGCCTTCAACAACCATTATTTAAACCCTAAAACAAATCATGTTGATTTCAATAGTTTCTTAAAGTTTTCAATTAAGGTTAACCCATCATTGGATATTATATGACCTTAGGGTTGTTCATCAACAAAAGCTCTTCATCATTTTTAATCATCACTCACATTTGATGAAACTTCCTATGTAGTTGGGCAAGCCCATCCTTGGGTGGTACCACTAAGAACATCACACCTTGATTTTCTTAGACCCATAGAACTTTGAAAAATCATTGGAAACATTTAAATAAATATTTTCATAAATTTTTTTAATGATAACATTTATTAAGTTCTATATATCTTGAAATTTCAATAATATCAAAAATATTATGTATTTTGATTTTTTTTATCATTACATTTACAAAAAATTTCAAGATCGTAATATTAGTTTATTTTCTTGAAATGTTTTATCAAGAACATAAATTTGAAACATGATTTGAGATTTTTCTTGGAAATGTTTTTCCTAAGGTAATTTGGAAGTCATCTTTTAAATTTTTTTTATTAGGTAATTAATTAAAAAGTATAATTTAGCTATGAATTTCCAAAGTTAAAACTATTAAATTTTTAGGGGGCCATTTTAATTAAGAGTACAAAATTTTAACAATTCCTAATTTTTTTATTCCAAAATGAACTTCAAGCCATATATTAATGCATGCAATTGATAAAATAATTTATAATTGTGAACAAATTTAAAATAAAGGGCCCATGAAAATGATTTGGTTGTTTTTGGTTTTTTAACCATTCTTTAAGTTGGTTCTTACAAGTACCACTTAAGGGTGGGTTCACCCAACTGTGTTCGTTTGATGTAGTTGTCAAGCTTGCAGCCAAAACTTCCATTACCAAATAAATATCATTGCCATTTTAAATCACAAGCTTGTTAAATGTGCTATGGATATTTTAGGTCACCTGTTTCATTACAAAAGAGATGTTGAAACTTAGTCATGTACAAGTTGCACAACTTGTAAAGGTTTTTTTTTCTTGGGATTGTCATTAAAGTTTATTGTTTATGCATTATGTAGGTTCAATGTGATGGAAGAGCAATTTGATGCAATTACCCATGAATTTCAAGCTTTTCTATGAGACCAATGTTTATTCAAATGACCACATTGACCTTTCTAGTTTTTACATTTTGTAAGTTTCAAGCTTTTTTATTGTTCTTGTTTTCTTAGTATGCAAGTTTTGAAGCTTACGGTTTAAGTCTTTGCATTTCAAGTGATTCAAGGTTTTTGTAACTTTATAATTTCTCATGGTTTAAGTCATTTTTTGAATGAAACTTTAGCATTTTGGGCTTTACATTTCTTGAATTAGTGCACCATGGTGCTTTCGTAATTCCCAATTAATTTTAGATATATTTTCATTTATTTATAAAGTCCCTATTGTAATCGGCATTGCTTCATAGATTAATCAAGGTGTTGTTGTTTACAAAACATTTGGTTGCACCATAATAAAATCCAATTTTGGTATACAGGCCCATGGTCATGAGTCTTTTAGGGTTGTCCTTGTGCACTACCCATATTCATTAGGTTTTTAGTGAAATGGGACAAAATTGATTAATATACAACTTGTATGGTTTTGGTAAAAAAAGATTAGTTGATTAAAACATTTTTAGTGACATATTTTTAGTTAATTTAGATAGTCACATGTTGCACTAGATAATTTTTAATTAAAAAATTATGACATGGATATATGAGCTCTCAAATTAATATGACATGTGGAATAAAATGTCACATCATCATACAATTTTTTTTGATGTTTTCAAATTTTTTTAAATTTGTTTTTTGCTAAATCATGGAGTCATAGATTTTATATTTTTCATGATACATTGTGACAATATTACATGCAGTGAATTTTTATTTTTTTCTGATTTTTTCAAAAATAAATTTAAACCTCATTCATTGTGATGTACATATTTATACATTGCATTTATATGAAATAACATTGATGTACACATTCATCAAGGTTTGAACCTAAGATTTCATGGAAGCACACCAAGGTTTTAACCACCAAACTACTTCAAAAATTTATTAATAACGAAGAAAAAGTTTAAATTGATTACGTTTGGCATGGAATTGTTTAGGAAATCCAACTTTAACATACATTTTCCTTTTCAAAATCTATTCAAATGCTACAAATGAAAACATGATCTTGAAACTAATTCAATAATGTATTCCAAAAAAATATTATAATTTATAAATATTAAAATTTAAAAAAACCTTAAAATAACATGTCATGAATAAATTTACAAATGTCTTTTGTTTAAATTAACCTATAATTTCTATGAACTCAATGTGAATTTTAAAATGCATTCATTAAGTTTTGAACAACATTATTTCCATTGTGTAAAATATGTCCATTTTTGGAAAATTTGCAAGTTTTTATTTTCCCAAATATGATTAGGTAAAAAATAATTTATTATTTTTTCAATGTTCTAAAATGGTAATCATCCATAAGAAGATTTAGCCACATTTGGTTATAGACAAGTTGTGGAGTTGGAAACTTGTTTAAATCTTTCAATATTATGGTTACCTACTATTATTTATTATAAAACATTGAAAATATGTATTTTAAATTTGACACAATTTCATTCTTTTCCTTTCAAAAAAGTCCTTTGTTGATATTGTTGCCCCTTTAAATTGGCAAAAATGGGCCACAAAAATAAAAATGAATTAAGTAGTCAATATAGCCATTTAATTTTCAATACCATATTTGTTTTACAACGTGAATCATACACTAATACAAATGATTAATTACACAATTTGAAAAAAATCACAATATATATATAGTGATGTAAAAATATATTTTATTTTGGTTTCCTTTGTAGAAGTGAAAGTAATATAATTTGGTGAAATTTTGGCATTAAATAATTGGATCAAACCCCCTCCCCCTTCACCAACATGTTTATTTTAGTTTCAATTTTTTTTAATTTGGCAATTTTTTTTGGGAAAAAATGGAAATAAATTGTGAAAATTCAACAAAAAATGTAAACAACAAAATAATTGCCAAAAATTTGAAAGGAAAAATGGTTATTCCTAATGAATAAAAATTTAAAATTAATTCTAATAATATCAACCTTAAACACATAAACAATTCCAGCATCAAATTTATTTGAAATTTTTTAAGTTCAATATTTGAAATCACTATAAACTTATCCAAAAAAATTTAAACATTAAAATAAATATTAATGATGTAATTGAATGTGTTTTTTTTTTATGAATTTCCACTATTTTGCAAACACAAACAAAGGCCAACAACATCAACAAATTATTTTTTTAATTAAAAAACCAAAAAAATCCATTTTAATTTGTTTAATAGTATAATTCTACAATGGGTTTTAAGACTTATAGCTGAAATATGGTTAAATCTTCTTGTGGATGATCTTAATTAACATTGCAAATTTGAAGAAATAAGAAGATTTTAAAAAATCATTGATGTAATTAATATTATAACCATTTACAATTCATTCATTTAATTTATTTTCAAAAATAAAAATTTAAAATTCACCTCTTAATATTTAAACATAAACTTGTAACAAAACAAGCCTTGAAAACTAGATAAATAATGTTTAAAATTTAAAAAATATTGATAATTTAAATAGTAATAATAAAAATTAATTTTTTAAAGAATCATAATATATTTTATGAAAAAGAAAATATGAAAAAGAATATATATATATATACTCATTTTTTAAAAACATGGATTATTTTTTCGTACATCAAAAGAGAAAAATGGGAAAAAAATGCAAAAAAAAATAAGGATTATTTATGGGGGTTTTTGGTGTGGCATCATGAACATTCATAATAAAAAATTTGTCCACATGATGCCTAAAACAATCTAGGGAAAAAAAACCTTCTAAATTACATAAATGTACAAAAAATTAATATATAAAAAATTATAATTTAGAGGTCTACATGCATCCTAGACTTTGTATGCATGAACATTTGACGTAATCATCAACCCATTCAAGTATAAGTATGAAACCTGCCTAGTTTTTATACATCCATTTCAAAAAATTATGGAGAGTGCAAAATGCAATTTGTGAATAATGGTTTAACACATTCAAAGTCAATGGTTCAACTCATGTGCAAATGTTGATAATTCAAAAAACATGAAAAAATTCACTAACTTGTTCAAGTATAAATGTGAGGCATTAAGTTATTACATGTGCAATGTTTGAATAATGGTTTCAATAAGTTCAAAGTGAATGATTCAACTCATGTATAGATGTTGATAGTTCAAGAAATGTGAAAAAACTCAATAAACCAATCAAATATAATTGCAAAACATTGAGTTGCATTTGTTTCAATATATTCTAATAAGTGCAAGATGTAACTTATGAGTAATGGGTTTAACATATTAGATATGAATGGTTTAAATCATGTACACATGTTGATAATTGATGTGAAATAAATCAGTAATTTGTTCCAATATAAATGTGGAGTCTTAAATTATTATATGTGTTTTAATAATTATGGTAAGTGTAAAATGCAACTCATGAGTAATGGTTTCAACATGTTAAAAGCTGATGGTTCAATTCATGTACCCTATTGATAGTTAAAGAAATGTCAAAAAAATCACTAACCCATTATAATTATGTAAATAAAGTTAAAGGCTACCTCAATTTCCACCATCAGCAATTTGAAATTATTTTTAAAAAAATAGGGTTCAAATTATACTCATAAGTGAACAACATACAGAATGTAACAACTATGAATAATATTAATATTTAATTAGTGCAACAAACCATTTGCAAACTTAAGTGGATAAATGTAATTAAAATTTAGTCAAATCACATAGTAGTCAGAATGTGTGGGGTGAAAAAGGACAAGATTTCTTCTTGTGTTTGTTGTTTTTGAACCTTATATCTAGACCCATTGCCTATGTTTAACAAGTGGAGGAAAAAAAAAGGTTGAGGGAATGCAAGATTAATTTTATTTTTCAAGATGTTTGGGTAGTATTGATTTCATGGGTGGAAGTTATGGTTGGTTTTGATGGGAAAGTGAACATGGTGAGATGTTAGGTTTGTACACATATTTAAGGTAAAAAAAAGCTCCTAGTTCCTAAATTTGATAACCTCTAAAAGCATGTTAGGTGATGAAATGCAATGTTCCAAAACCTAATTACATTACGGGGTAGTATTTACATGTCTATGGAATTACAACATGATCACCCATTTTACAACATGAGAAGAGATTTTGTTACAAACATGGTTAGTATGGGAGATGTGGTTGGAAAGAGGGAGAGAAATCTTTTAAACAATTTGTTGCAATTTTTGGGCTTATAAAACAATGTTATCCTTTAACTAACTAATGAAACCATGAAAATGTTGTCTTCGTTCTTGAAGGTGAAAAATACCACAAAAAAAATGGGAACAATAATGATGAATGGAAGATTATAGACATTCAACATTGCATTGTTAGGTCACTACAACAAAAACTATAATTCATGTAGTGAAGTACATTGTTGTAAATTGTGATGAGGTGATGATAGTTGATAATCAATCTTGGGTTAACATCTATGCTTACCTTGTGGAAGGTGTCAAGTGTAGTTTAATTTTGTTGAATTTGGAAAGGTTGGTTAGTGGTGGCACAATTAACAACCTCACTAATGTGATCTTGAATTCTTTGCTAGTCTATTTGGGCTTAATTGTGGAAGACATTAACCAAAAGTTGATTTGTTTTGCGTATGCTATTGTTGTTTTTATAGGGGTCTATAGTGGTGTGACAACACAAATCTACCAAAGAGCAATTCCATTCATGCTTGTTATCCATTTTGTTGCACATTGGACAAACCTTATTGTCCTAACATTTTTAAAGAAACTATTAGTGTAGAAAATTTAAAGGTTTTTTGCACACCACATACAACTATTTTTCATCTTCACCCAAGAAGCACCTTGAGTAGTGCAAGCTTGCACAAATGTTTGGAGATAAAAGGGAACAAACTATTTCATATTGTAAGAACTAGGTGGATTTTTATGTTGTTTCTTGCAAAGAGGGTCCTTGTGAAATATAAATCTAAATTGTTTGTTAGAATAAATAATGACTTCCATCCATTGAAGTTGTGAGAAACACTTTTGACACTACTACAAATCATGGTTTTTTAAAAAAGGTCCAAGTTGATTAATTTGTACATTTTGATTAAAAGCCCTCCTTGAATGACACATGAAGATCATTATCTTCAAGCTTTTGACATTTTTGAGTTTGTGTTGATGAAATGCTCTCCCCATCAAAAAAATTTATAGCCCTTCATTTGTGCATGGTTGAAGGTGGGTTGCTCAAAGGTCTGGGGGGGGTAAAAATTAGATGATGTGTGGGATAATGTGTTTCAAGGATTTTGGTCAGATTGACTGCCTAATGGTTGTTCGCTTGACAATGGTATGCTTAATGGTTGTTTGTTCAATTGTCCATTCAATGACATCCTTCAAATTTTGGATGACAAAAAACCAAAAGTCTTTCTAAAGACTAATTGTTAAAAAACACTAGAGTTTTGAAAAGTCAAGGTTCAATGTGGTCCAAAATATTTGCAAAATGTGTAAAAGATAGACTTTCACCAAGGATTTGATCACCTCAACTCACCCAAGGTTCCACATAATGGTTGTAAGTGGGCAACCAAAGACACAAAACCCAAATGAAAATAGAAGTGCTAAAAAATGAATCATGGATTGCATTTTAAAACTCATATACCCTAAAAAAACCTCTTCCAAAATTAATCGCCATTGGATAATTGAAACAAATTTGTTCACCATCCATTTGGGGCGTGGCAATCAAAAAATTTTCGATCGCCACACACAAGTGGTGACCAAAAACCTTTCAATCGCCACAATGTCTTTTCCCTCCCCCCACCCCCATTTTTTTCCCTTCTTCATTTTTCCCCCCCAAAAAGGTTCGGTCGCCATCTTCTATGATCTTGTCATTAAGAGATGGGGTTATTGATGGAAACCCATTGGGAATTTGAATGAGACATGTTGCAAACAAATGGAAAAATAAAAAACAATCTTTCTTTGTTGGGAGCAAAATTTGATGCAATTTTGTAACACACTTGAATAACTTGGGCTTTGTGCTGCTATGCACTACCACTAATGATACAGTTCTACACACATTTGGAATTGTACAACAAAATTACAATAAATAAAAAACAAAAAAAGATTTATCATAATTTTCAAAATGCAATGCATTTTTTATATATACATTATACAAGTAAAATTGAAAAGAAAGGCCATGAGTGTTGTTAAAAAAAAAAAGACATAGCAAGCTTCCAATAAAAAGAGAATAAAAAGATTTCAAAAGATGCATGTAACAAGAATAAAGAAATCAAGAAATCCAAAAGGTTCCAACCATATAAAAGGTCATTATATAAAATTATCGTTCTAGTAGTTATATAACAAATTTTGAATTAGAATAATTCATTTAAACCTATTATGGAAAGGAACATGGTAGGATGAAATACTATGGGAACCTATTGTCATCTTGTTTAAACCATCTGCAATGAAAATTCATTGTCATTGGAATTGCAATTACATGTTTTCCATTCACTTTACTTATATCACTACATCGAACTACTCAACTCCCTAGTGAACAAGGACCAATTGCTACAAATAGTGAATGGGTTCATTAATACCTAGTGAAACAAGGTTACTTTCAAATGAAATACAAATTTATCAAGCCATTCACATACTAGTTGATTAATTAGGTAACATGGAAATCAATTAAATTTAAATTATTTAATATATAATATTATTGATCATTGCATGATTTTCAACCTAGCTTAGGTACACAGGCCATGTAATCAACCTAAACACCTACTTTAGATAATTAAATAGAAGAATATTCAATCAACTTATCACTATTGACCATGCACACACCACTTGTGAAGTTTGATCCTTTGAATTCTAGAATGGAAACAAACACCCCTACCATCAAGCCACCCAACTTGTTGTGATAATATGTTATATTACATTCTATTTATCAAATATTTCATTTTAAACATTACAAAAACATAAACTTTGAAAATTCATTGTAACCAAAAAAGGAGAGGTACTAAAACCACTCAGACAGACTGGATGACCTAAGTCGCCTGAACTCAGGTGAATGCTTCATTATTCCCAAACTATAAAGCTCCTCTGGCATCTTTATCAAGCATTCTCCTGTGCACTCACTGATCATTTATAGACATTGATTTCGATCACACAAATTTAGCAGAATTGATTTCATGCTTCAAAACTTTATTTACAGACGCAATACAAACCTACTACGTTGCTAGTTATAGCATGTCCATCAAAAGACAGACTCCTCACACGGTTGAGTCCTATCGATCAGAGTTCACGGTATACAACTGATTCCATGAAGTGTCTGACCTTCGTCACCACAGACTGCAACAACGCCACCGTGCCACATAATGCCTTTGCTGATCATTCTCGATTGCAGGATACTCAGGCCTGCCCAAGTCAGAAAACTTTTCTCCTAAAACAACACGACTTCAAGATTTTTTAATGCCGCTCAATGGCCTGATCCTTCTCCTCTTACTACTCATTCCAACTGTCCCATCAAGAAGTAGACAACTGGCTGGCTTATAGACGCAGCGGAAAATTCAATAGCCAACCAAGATCCTCTTCTAGACCTAGACTCTCCTCCTCCCTACTCATCTCTCTTTGTCGTTCTCTGTTCTCCTCTCTCACACCACTACACATTTCGCAACATCCCCTTCGGATTTCCTCTCTAGCTCTCCCCCTTCTCCGTCTGATTTCCAAGCTTCCTGCACAAGTTACCCCCGCACTGTGGCCATCCTCACCTCCCCCATGAATGCCAACTTCCGGCACACTCATGCATTCCCATCGCCTTAGACCATAAAGGCCAGCACCTCCGTTGCCATAATCCCATTCCGTCTTTCTCAATTGGTGAGCTTCCATGATCCAACCAAAGCACCCGCCATGCAATTCCTTGTAGCAGTAATGGAGAAGTTTGCACAGCCAAAATTAACGATGGCTGTTAAAACAAAATAAAATCTCAACAAAGGGTTGTGTTCATACTAGAGTAGTGACCTGTTTTCGCGTTACATCATATCTTATTGAGATTTTGTCCAAATGAAATGATTCGAATTTACTTTTAAAAAAATTCAATAATGTACATAATTACATTTATTTCCTTTTGAAAGTGTGAAATCATTTAAACAAAAAAAAATCTGAATATCACTATTCAGTAACATTTCAATGACTATTCTTTTGAAAAAAAGAATGTTTAATAAATGAATAAGATTTTTGCTAATATAATAATACTACCTACGTTAAGCTACTTTCGGTTATTATAGGGCTACTTTTTATTAATTAAAGTTAGTTCATCGTACATTATTTACGATTGTTTATGGTTATTCTCAAATTTTTTGGTTATTTTTTTGTTATTTCACCTTACGTTATTTTTGGTTATTCTAAATTACTTTGGCTATTTTTATTACTTTTGGTTATTTTAGCGTATTTCACCTTAGGCTATTTTCCACTTATAAATTATTTCTAGCTATTTTATGTTATTTTGGGCTATTGTAAATTATTTCACTTTAGGTTACTTGCAACTATTATAAGTTATTATTTGCTATTTTAAGGTATTTCATTTTAAGCTATTTTTTACTATGTGAGGCTATTGTTAGTTATTTTTGGCTATTGTAGGCTATTTCACCTTATGTTATTATTGGTAATTTTAGGCTATTATAGGTTATTTCACCTTAAATTACTTTTGTCTATTGTAAATTATTTCATCTTAAATTATTTTTGGCAATTTTAAATAATTCTAATATCTGGATATTAGCGATTATTCTATTGGTGGCTATTAATCATTATTATATTAATGGCTATTGTTAGCTCTTATATTCATGGCTATTAATGGTTATTTTATTCATGGCTATTAATGGTTATTATATTAATGGCTATTGATGAATATTTTATTAATGGTTATTGGTGGTTATTTTATTAATGGATTTTGGTGTTTATTTTATTAATGGCGATTGGTGGTTATTTTATTAATGGCTTTTGGTGGCTATTTTATTAATGGATATTAGTGGTTATTCTATCAATGGCTTTTGCTGGTTATTCTATTAATGGCTTTTGGTGGCTATTTTATTAATGACTATTGGTGGATATTCTATTGGTGGATATTGGTGGTGATTAATGGTTATTATATTAGTGGGTATTAGTGGCTATTGGTGGATATTTTATTGTAGGCCATTGGTGGTTATTTTATTGATGGGTATTGATGGCTATTTTATTAATGGCTATTAATGGCTATAGGTGGCTATCCTATTGGTGCCTATTAGTGGCTATTTTATTGATGCTTATTTGAGTTTTATTTTATTGGTGGTTATTAGTGTTTATTTTAAGTTATTTTTACCTTAAGTCATTATATTTTATTTTAGATTATTCAAAGTTATTATACTTAAAATAAAATAACTTATAATAGCATAAAGTAAAATGACCTTGAATAGCTTAAGGTATAGCTTAAGGTTAGTTGAATAATTTAATTTAAAATAACATAAAAATAAACCTATTTGTTACAGTAAATTATAATAATGAATTATGTTACATAGTAGTGAAACACGATGTTTACATAATGATATTATAATGAAATAACTTTCACTAGGGTGAAATCACTAAAGTGCAATGAACTTATTTTACTTTTAAGGTCCCATAGTGATTTGGGCTAATGAACTACACCCCATTTTTGTAGTAGTGCATTGTCATAAATGAAGTTCAATATACAAGAATTATGGGCCATATCCATTCATCCAATTCATTATTCAATTGTAAAACTTTACATATGATTGTAGTTAACTAGGTTTACATTAATTGTGAGAAACTTGTAGAGGAAACGACCTGTTTGCCCATATTGTTGTATAAATATCAATTTTGTACAATATTGAAACTACTTTACAATGTATAGATGTTGCATCCAATGGAAAAGTCCACCTCACCCTATTATTACAATCTATTATCTCCTCTATTACTATTTTCCCTAATATTATAACCACATTGTTGACTAACATGATTTCCTAGCCCAATGGGTTCCCCATTCAAAATTGCGTTCAACCCAAAAAAATTATTTATTTCGTTGAGCATTATGATCGTGTGAGGAGATATTGAAATTAATAATGCAAAAGTAGCACCATCTTTCAAATGCAACCTTTCATTGGTTACCTCCAATGTCAAATTGGCTTAGTTTTCAGCCTGAAGATCACTTATGGTGAACCTTTGCTTGATCTCCTTTCCCATCATGTTGTACCAAGCATGCTCTAGATTCAGATTTGTTAGTTTTTGGCTTATACCACCCCTGAAACATTTGATAAAACCAATGGCATCATGTATCGGTTGTTGACAAGTATAATAATTCACATGCCTTTTGAATCATGGATTTGTCATATTGCCGTTTGTCATATTGACTCCCCCATGTAATAATAGACATGCCAACATTCCAAATCCATTTCATGTTTGTGCCTCATGCTTGTGGCCTATTGGGTGTGTTAAATGTATTGTACTCCCAATGTTGTGGCATGGTTGCTTGAATACTAAATTGTTCATATAGGTGTTAATGCAATGGGGCCCTACATTGTGAACATCTCCTCCTTACCACCATTAAAGTGATTAGGCATTGCAAATGGTACATGTGTTGGCAAGTGCCTAAAATCCATGCTCTTTCTAGTCTAAATGCGAAGCAACAAATAAGGCATAGTTCCCCATTTGGCATGAAGGGTTGAGGTGTGAGCCACAAGAATTCCCTTGTTTTTTGTTGACACAGTGATGACATATTCCCAATCTAGCATGGGATGTGTCACTCAATCAATGCTTGCATTATCTACCATCTTGGGTAAATTGTCAAAAAACATTTCGGATATCCTAGGCCATGATGTTAAACCATGTGATCGAAACTTCCCATTTTCATGGTATTTCGTTTACATTCTTACAAATTCTGCTTCCATCTTCATTGTTTGAGATGTTCCCAAAATACATGTAAGATTCATGTGGTTCAAATTTCATTTGGTCACCTTCATAAATGTTTCACAAACGTTTTAGCATTTCTTCGAAACTATTATTTCATATCAATCAACATTTGATGGTAGCATTCAATGTCTTCCACAAAATTTGAGCATTTTTTTCCACCTCAGTGGCCTTTGCGAGTGCCTCTTGCGGCGCCTATTGCTTGGTAGTAGCGTCCTGTTCTAACCCAAGACACTTTGCTTGGTATGCATCCAATTCTCCACGCAATGCATCGTGCTCCAATGTCACCTCCTGAAATTATGTCTACATTACGCCCATGTCCCTTCATAACGCTTCCAAAACATGTTCTACAATGTTGGCCCATCTTGTGGACGATATGTTAGCATCCTTTGCCAACCTCCCCTGACAATCTATCATGTCAAATGGCAAATAATATGTCATTTAAACCACAACATCCAATTGTGTTACATCCATGGGGTTGTTTCTACTCAATGGTGATTGAAAGGGACTTTGTTCCGAAGGGTGTTGAACAATTCGGTCACTCATCACAAGATCCAGATCTTGAGTACACAAAATATTCAGTGTTATTGTTTCGGGAACAACGAGTATTAAACAACTTTTGCCTTGGTGAGCAATTTTTGACGATGACTACCACACAATGAATTAATGAAATTGTCCAATTAGGATTAACAACAGTTGGGCAAAACCATGATTAGGTGTTTCAAAAGTGGCACTTGAGAATCCATAATCTCACATTAACAATTTTTTTGTAGTTTTAACAATTATCAAACCACAAATCTTATAATTATCCCCTACGTTTTTATCATAAATATTAATAAGCCAACCTATGAATATCCCTAAACATGTGATAAATAAATAAAAATGTGAAATAGACTTTTAAGGATAAAATTTATAAAAATTGTTTAACATGTTATTTTAAAATTTTAAAAATTAATTAAGTTTCAATGCACTTTAGTAGTAAATTCTTCAATTAATGATGCTTTATTTTTTAATTTTAATTTTAATTTTGACACTACTTTGACATATTTTTTGAGTCCACATTTTTCATTTTCTTTGTGTGATAAACGTAGTGTTATCATTTCAAAAGTTCATTAATTACAAGTCCATAATCTTTTTTAAATGCATCCAAAATTTTTATGATGATTCCCATTAAAGTCAATTACAACTTGAATAATTAAAACATTGACAATGTTAATTTTGAATATGGCTTTAAATTTTACATTTGTATGTAATTTATAATTATTACAAATGTGACAGTTTAAACAATCCCCCTATTCATGTTTTAACCCAATTCGTTCAATGGTAGGTTTGAATTTGAACTACCTTTCAACCATTAAAAAATCAGTTGCAAACCATGTTTTAGTGGGGTTTAACAGCATTAGGTTGGTCTCATAATGATGGAAAATTGCTAGTGGTCCATGTTGTTATCGTATGAAAAAAATAACAACTTTCACCTTTTTCACAATTCGTTTTGCTCATGTTGTTTTTCCCAAACCTTCCAATAATAAGTTTAGACATGAGCAACGCAACCATGAAAATAAAGACTTGGAAAATGATAGATTAAAAGGTTAACTACAATTCTCATGCTCGAAGTATTGTCTATACAAATTTGTACAATGTTGTCAATTCCAATGGTTTTGATGTATTGACCCAATGCATTACATATATATGTAATTAACATCCTTTCGTTTCCTAGTTGTGTTAATATACCTATGAATACATCCCCACTTGAATTTTGTGTCTTTTTGGTTACCTATTTGGACATATCCACCTTGGATTACTTAAACAAATTTGTGCACAATCCATGGTATGATGGGGGTTTGTAGTAGGTTTGAGATTTGGAGGTTGCTTTCACAACATTTATGAATGTTAGGTGTCACACAACATTGAAAGGGATGTTTGCCTCAAAAAATAAAGTTGCCCACTTCTTGTCCAGATCCTATTTTTTGGTTGAATTCAATCCTTCGAGTAATGAAACTTGTTGAAAGGTTTGAGTGTTGTTATTTGTGGATCTATTAAGACCTTTTGTGCTATTTGTAAGGGGGGTGAAATTTCAAGCCCCTTCCATTTGAAACATCAAAGTAGATTCTACTTCCATTAAAGGAGTTGGCATTTCCATGGCCACATCCTCTATTCCCCCATGCAGGATATGGGCTGGTACTTCCACGTCGTTTAGTGGTGGAAGGACAAATCCACCACATTGGGCAAATAATGCTTTCACTCGCGGTTGTTCCTTTGAACACACTACAATTTCAATTCCCCATTGCCATCATATCGATAGCCCAAATGGAAGAACATTCTATTCTTGTGGTATGAAATAACATTGTCGCAAAACTTGCATTCTACTTTCCCTGGCTTGTTTTCTGGCATCAAATACCATGGATTCCACACGTTCCACCTTCCTTCCATCAATAAAAAATGTACACAAGAACAATAAACTAGATTAATATAATTAATGTATTCAATAGTAAGATTGAACTCCACCTTTAGGGCTACAATTGAAACTTAACACCAATTACAAATGCAATATGATGATTTGAAATTCAAACATCCATAAAGATTTCACCCTTCCCTCTCAAGCTATATGGCAATGGTTGGTGTTAAACAACACAAGGCCCACACACATCAAAGGAGAAAGTTGACATGCAAGGTTTACATTTTATTACTAGGCAGACCAAATTTTGTCACCAAACCAATGGTGGAGATCAATCCATTGTCAATTAGATGACCTAGATCCACAAACATGTGGCGACATAAAAAACATTTAGTCACCACACGATTAGCGACGAAAATGGGTCTAGTTTCGGTCGCCCATTAGCCTACCCCAGGCACCCTAAAAGTCCTTTTGACCTAGGTTAACCTAGACTAACCTTATATTAACGTGACCCATGGATGCATTTGCGTCCAGATGCATTTATTGTGTCATGATGGACACATGGATGCCATGACAACCTTGAATGGCTAAACTTAAGTAGGTAAATGGATGGATAATTAGGTAGATAATATGTAGGTAGGTGGGTAGGTAAAAATGTATAAATAGATAGGTAGATATGTAGGTAGGTCGGTGATAAAATATAAGTAGGTACGTAGGTAAGTAGGTGAAAAGGTATAGGTCGATGGTAGGTAAAGTAGTAGGTGGGTAATAGGTAGGTAAGTAACTAGTTAAATAAATAGGTGTGTGAATAGGTAGGAGGTAGATCCATAGGTAGTAGATTATGTCACATTTGTTTAAAGATCACTGGCCATTTTGATTAAATGTTCAACTTGTTTAAAGATTATTGGTCATTTTGACTAAAGATCATTAGCCATCTTGATTAAATGTGCAACTTGTTTAAAAAGCATTGGCCATTTTTATTAAAGTTGTATAACTTGATTATATGTATATAATCAAATAAACCACAATAGTCAAGTTGATCAGTCAAAAGATAGGTAGCGAAATTCCTTGTCAGGTAAGTTTCGATTCGCACGAAAGGTGTAACAATCTGGACATTGTTTCGGAAAGCAGCACACGACAATTCCAACAAATTATCATGACATTTTTTATGGAAGACACAATGGCATATATCAACAATGCTTTTGTGAGAAAGCAAGTAACTAGCTTAGAGAAGTATAAATAGGTCATGGAAGATAAGTTTTTGGTAGAATTTGACGGATCCTTACAATACACTGGGCCTTGGATTTTCAAAGGGTTTGTAAAATGGTTTCAATGTAAAATTTCAGATTTAGCCACAAACTTGTTGCAATGGTTTAATGTCCTTTATCCACAAAAGGATAAGGTGCACTGGACCATAGGAGTGGCAAACTCATGAACGAAAATTTCATGGTGGGCCAAATTTTTGAAGAATTAATCGAAGAAAAAGGTGAGGCTTACACCATGGATGGAAGAAGGTGCTCAAAACCTTCTAGCCCAAATTTGAAACCGTGGTGTGTTATGGATTCCAAGTATTCCTATTGTCAAATGGAGGCAATCGGGGTGGTTATGGTGTGATGCGCAAGGTGCGAATCGAAAGATTCGATCACATCCCAAGCATGATTGAGTTGGTGGGGAAGACAACAAAGATAGATGACAAACAAGAAACATGTAAGCAATAATCAATGGAAGCCTTAGCATCTAGGTGTCATTAAATTCCTTGCCATCCACACAAAGATCATGGAGGCATACACATTGTGGTGGAATGGGGAAACTCTTCGAGAAATGTTGGATTGCAACACAAAGTACTCCCCCATTAGTGGTAATCATACCTTATTGCATAAAGGGGGGCCGAATATGGAAGGGTGAACACGACTTGTTGCCTTTAGGTGAAGTCATATGAAGTTGGCATTGGCATTCATAAACATTATGAATGCAGTACATCATTGTGGACTTTTGCACAATGACTTGTCTAAGGACAACATTATGTTGCATTTTTTAGCAGACAAACTAGATGTTGTGTACATAGGTGTGTGCGATCGGGGTGAAATCAAGTGCTTGTAAGAGGTGACACCATCATTGTATGGCTTTGTAAAGGAGCCCATGTTGTTGGGTGGGTTGCTTTATGATTGTTTTTTGTTTAGAATGAATCATGAACTACAAATTCCCCTTGATGAATGACTAAGCAACACACCACAATTTTGAGGTCTGAAGCATATTTAGTGGGCAAGCTAAGAAATGTCATATGGGGTGATGATTGGGATGTAGAATATTTTGTGGACAATTCATCCAAAATGTCATTTGGGAAACTGATCCATGACATGTATGATCCAAATTTAAAGGCATAAAAAATTGTTCAACACATTGTGTGCACATTGATGGGGCCTCCATACAATTGGACTACATCTAAAGAATGTTATTGAAGGTAGCCATAGACAATTTGTAGTTGCTAAATATGGAATATGGTGTAATTTGCATGATCTTTCAAAAATGACATGTTTTGGATTTATGAATTTTATAAAACCCAATTTTGTAAATGAATCATGTTGTCATGTGCAATCAAATTTGAGATTTTTGCATCCATCCTCTTTACAGATTTGAAATTTGTGTTTGGATTTATGTTTTATAATGATGATGGATTTCCTATAAACATAAGATACAATGATCATCTACAATTTTACACAAGTACTACCCATCTATTTTTAAGATTTTTGAATTATGGATGATTGGACTTATCATTGATAATTTACTTCAATAAATGTTCTCATAATTGAGAGACATTAATAATGAAGAAGAATCAATAAAAATTCGTTTAAATTAACATTTTTTAATGCAAACTTTACAAGCCATTCACTTTGTATAATTTTGTTTTGGTTTTCATTTTTTTTTGGGCACTACCTACCAAGGTGAAGATAATATGCTTAGATTCATTATAGAATATATTAACTTAACAAATTTTGGTTCCTGTGTAATAGGTTGATTTTTATGCGAGGATTTTTGAAAGGTGATATTTTGGTTTGTGTAGAAACTTGGGATTACTAATAGAATTGTGATATCTTGAAGGAATTTGGTTTCTTTCAGATGATTTTTTTTTATGTCTATATTTTTTCATGGTGAAATATTGGAATTTCCATAATTTTTTTTGGCTTTAAGATTCTTTCATCTAAATGGTAAGGCCATAGTGTCACACTGAAAAGATGGCGATGAAAATTTTTTGATTGCCAATTTTGTGGTAATGAAAAAATTTCGATCGCTACAAGCTTGGTGATCGAAATTTTTTGGTTACTGTAAGATTAGCAACTAAAATCTGTTTTCAATCACCAATTGTAATGGGGCCAGCCCAAGTATGATTAAAGATTTTCTTATGTCCATCTTGACAAATGCAATGAATGTGTTAGGATAGACACCAACATGACACCCGACACAAAATGGGCGTGTCATGTCGGTTTTAACAACCCTATAACCATTAGGTGTAGCCATTAGGTTTAACCACTATGTTTAACCATTAGATTTAACCATTAAGTTTAACTTAAATTGAATCATTAGATTTGACCACTAAGTATAACCTAAATTTAACCACAAAGTATGGCCACTAAATATAACTTAGGTTTAGCCATTAAATTTAACCTCGGTTACCCATTATGTTTAACCATTAGGTTTAGCCTAAGTTTAACCATTATGTTTAGTCAAGTTGTATTCATTATGTTTAACCATTAAATATAGCTACTAGGTTTAACTTAAATTTAGCCACTATTTTTAGTCACGATTTAATCATTATGTTTAACTATGAAATTTAGCCACTATGTTTAAACAAGGTTTAATCATTATGTTTAGCCATTAAATTTAATCAAAGTTTAGCCATGAAGTTTAACAATTAGGTTTATTAATTAGGTTTAATCACTATGTTTAACCACTAAGTTTAATTATATTTAAGTTTAATTAAGGTTAAAGCCATTATGTTTAGCCACTACATTAAGTCACTAGTTGTCACCTAAGTTTAACCATTATGTTTAGTGATGTGAAACAAAAATGTTGAACACCTTTGATGGTGTAGTGCATTGATAAGGACTCGGTTTACCGTTGTGAAGGTTTGAGGTTCAATTCCTTATACTTGCAACCTATGTGCATGTTTAGAAGGCTAAGGTAAGTAGGTTAGACTAAAGTAGCTCAATGAAGTTAAGTTAGGTCAGGTTAAGTTAGGTAGGCTAGGTTGGATTAGGCTAACATTTACTTACTTAAATGCCTTTTTTCGACTTACTTAAACCTACCTAACTACTTATTAACTTTTTAAATAATAATTCATAAAATGATTTTAATTTAAGTATAAATTTGACCCAATTAAACACTAATAAAAGAAACCCATTTAGCAATTAGTCCAATGTGATTAAAAGTGTTGTTTGTGACTTTAAATTTAGCAAACTTTAAAGGTGGAAAGAAAAACTCATAAATTTTTTCTCATTGTCAAACCTTCTATTAGTTACGTCCATCATTGTCCAACTTCTTGAATGGTGTCCTTAGTTAGGTGAACTACTTTTGAAAGTAATCATCAATGAAAAAGGCATTGGCATTATTAACATCTACAATAGCTTGTAGGCTGTCAGTAAAGAATTTTTAAATGTGTAGGCTTGAAAATGTTGATGTTTGTGCACATCTTATAAAATTCAACAAGCACCACCAAGTTCTTTCACTTTGTTTATTTTCAATCGACTTGTTCATTATTCACATATGGTCGCCACTAAATTCTTGCACTTTATTTTTCTTTTATTGCCTTATTTTCTAGCTATTGGTTTACTCATTGATTAAACACACTTGCAAGCATTAACCTCTATAAATTGTTACATTTTGAGTGATGAGCTTCGTTTGGTCTTTTTTTGGGAACCTTTTGTACTTGAGCTTGAATGTTGTGAGTTGCAATCAACGAAGGCCTTCACATTTTCAACATCATGCCCTTATCAATATGTTTTTTGCATGAAATTGTACTTTTTTAGTTTATTGTTTTTCTAATTCAATTGTTCTTACATTTCTAGATTTTTTCTTTCCGATTTCATCTTTGGACATTAGTTGTTGGTGCTTTGTGTTGTCATGGAGTTAGGTTTTGCAATTAGGTTTTGTTATTTTGTATATTTTACAATGGTTAAAAACGACATTGTTTTTGTTGAAAATGTTAATGGCGTTGATGACGAAGTTGCTTGTGATGTGAGCATGAACATGGTTGTTGACATTTTGGATGTTGGAAGCATCCACTTGCAATGTGACAATGACTTGTTAAAAAATGATGAATTACAGTTTGTAGCTATAGAAATTCAAACCCAGAAATGGAGAACACACAATAAGAATTTAATTATTTGGGGGTTTTTTTATTATCAAAAACAACCTATCTATTGATCTTGTGAACCCACAAATGTTGAAATGTATCATTTATAGGTCGTAACAGACATTTAAAACCAAATATCTACATTATCTATAAGCATCTCATCAAATATAATAAGGCAAATGATGTTATTCCTATGAAAACTCATGTTGGTTTTGCACATTTTTGTTTAATTATAAAAAAAAAAGTTGATATTAATCGAAAATCCTATGGTTAAACATATTGATTCATATTAGAATCAACAGCCAGATAATAAAAGGGTTTGGCCATTTGGGTTAGCAATTATCACATTTTTTGCCTCATCAAATCCTTATAAACATGGTCATGAATCACAACATGGGTTTCTTGAAACCATGTGTTTTATATTTGCAAAAGGTATAGGCCTTTTTTTACATGTGAAAACATTTAATTATGTAGGTTAGTTTTTGGCCAAAGTGTTCGCTTCGTTTTTCCATCCTATTCAATTCTTGTGGAAAAAATGTTGCTTGAAATGGTCAAAAAGACCATGGACTTACATGTGTTGCCTAACCTTGAAACTACAACCATAGTCTTTGCTAGTTTTGATCTTTGGATGTCCAGAGGTGGTGTAAACACATTTGTGTTGATAATTAATTATTTGGATGAAGGTTGGACTCCTAGGCATGTTACTATGAAATTATTTGAAGTGCATGAAATAACTAGCAATGCCATGATTTTGCAATTCCATACATGAAGATGAAGGCAACAACTTTGGATCTATGGTTACAACATTGTGATTTTTT
>Ga0116229_10003559_pt1 | contig 25643 bp, 28 predicted proteins | sample S1TSphgellanicum_3_FD_87313 | JGI IMG/M metagenome (GOLD analysis project Ga0116229, IMG submission 87313) | Host-associated microbial communities from peat moss isolated from Minnesota, USA - S1T2_Fc - Sphagnum magellanicum MG | ecosystem: Host-associated > Plants > Peat moss > Unclassified... | reverse complement strand
CAGACCGCCGACGCAAGGACCATCCAAACTTCAAGGTTGGAGACAAGGTCTGGCTTCTCAGAAAGAACATTGCTACCACTCGCCCATGTGCCAAGTTGGATTACAAGTACGATATTTTGGGATACTTGGGATACTTTTGGCAATGTCATGTCCTACGATATTTTGGGATACTTTTGGCAATGTCATGTCCTAGGATATTTTTGGATACTTTTGGCAATATCATGGCCTATAATATTTTGGGATTAGTATAGTTCAGGGTTATAAAAGGAGATAGTCTGGGGAACAACCCTTCAGCAGATCAACACCAGTTGATGGATCAATAAAGCTTGTCTTGTCTTGTAATTCTCCATTTGTTTGTAATCGGTCCATAACATGTGGTGGATATTGTAGGAGATTTAGTAAAAAAAAAGCTTGCTAGTTGAATTGTAAGGTGGCCACCAAAGGACAAGACAATTGCAACAAAGAAACAAAGAACGAGGGAGATAATATGAAGTAGAAAAAAAATAGTGTTATAGTTATACATTGGCAAAAGTAATCATTGATGCAATTATAGTATGGCAAAGCTTGTACATTGTTAGCAAATGTTGATGACAATTCCAATTGATGAATAAGGTGAAACAAAAGAATTAAGCTATTACACATCTAAAGATAAATGGGCACCTTGGACAATGGACACCCCCACACATCAAGCAAGCACTAGGCAAAGTTCTACCATAGCCAAAACACCCATTGACTAATTTTTCTAAATTTACAAAACCTCACTATTACAAACTTATACAATTTTGCAAACTCAAAAAATCTTATTTGGTTTCTAGCATTTTGACAACCCCTAGAATCATCAAATGAGACAATTGTTTTGTTATAACCAATATGACCAAAATCTTCAAAAATCCAATGGACCAATTGAAAGCCCCTTTTCTACCATCCCCACAAAAAACATAGCCCTCCAAAGTTGTTCCCAATACAAAAAGAAGCTTTGCATCTTCCCACCAAGACCTTCACAAAAGCCCATTAATCATTGAGTTATTTGTAGCATATCTAGGGTTTGTTTTTCAAGTAGATTCACTTCAAATAAATTTTTGACAAGATTAAGGGAATAATATAATACTAAAGAGAATGCACAAGGAATAAGTTTTATGAAATGGACCAAACAACTAGTTTGCATAATTGGGATCAACAAATTAGAAAATGAATGTGAAAGAATGAATGGGATATGTTTTGACAAACATGATAAGTTCAGAAAAATCATCACTTTCAACCCCATTTCACTTCACTATAAAGGACAACACCAAAGACTGTGAAACTATAACCCACCATTATAACTACGGATACCACCATAACTATAGCACCCTTGGCATTGCCCAACACCTGTAAGGCCAAGGCACTAATGCGTTTGGTAACCAAGAAGTTGGTGAGGTTAACAAAATAAGCCATGGCAGAATCCACAACGAACAAAAAGAGGATGAAAATGTCTTTACACAACAATGATATGCAATAGATTGGGTTCCAACAACATAGTGGTAGTAAAAATAACCATTACATGAATGAATGCCATGTAGAGGAGCAAATTCATGGAGTTGAATTTCTTGCCCTTGGACAAAAGTAAGATTCCTTGCACTATAAACTTGATTGCTCTCGAAACCATTGCCATGATGCACATCACAAAGCCATACAAATGGAAATTGGGTTCACCGTTGCTAAACATTGGGGGAGAATTATGTAGTGTAGATATGTAAAGAATAATGTCAAAGAGTAGTCACTTTGGAATCTAATATGCACTTGGCTTGCTAAATATTGTAGCATATATTACTTATTTTTGATCTACAAGGCAGATTGTTTTGATTACCTTTTAATAAATGAAAGGACAAATATGCATATCTATGGACTACAAACAAATCTCCAACACAACAACATTTGGAATGCAACATGACAATAAGTGCAGTCATAACCTTATGAAAATCACTCACAAAATGTCAAAAAAACTGTTGTTTGAGCTCAAGGTCAAAATGTACTAATGGTTTACTTTGCAATTTTGGAAGTAAAAGTTTGCAAGTTTGAATCACACCAAGCCCCCACCAAGTTAGTAGCCTATATGTTTGCCTACTTGCAACTAAGATATAGGTACATAGATCTTACAAAACAATGCCAATAATTTTGAAATTCTAAGTTAATCATTTTGATCCCCACTTCATAGATTATCTTATAACTTTTCCTGCAATATAATCTAATGAAACCACACATGTTAATTGCATTAAAGAAACATTATTTTATAATTATTGCAAACTTACATAATACTAACATAATATGATGATGTTGCTCGTTAAAAAAACATGTGTGTGAGTTTTGCAAAAATATAACAATTACCCAAACTTCACAACAAGGTTACAGTAATAAGCTTAACCTCTATAATAAATCAAACCAACTACTTCCACTAACCTCTACAAGAAGTTGGACCAACTACTTGCTGTTATCACTATAGCAAAAATGCAACAACACATTCCAACCACCAAAACGTAGAAACAATAGAAAAAAAACTTACTAAAAAAATGTTCATTTTGCCTTTTCTTCTCCTTTTCTCCTCACTTTCACAATTCTATCCACTTGAATTTCAAATTGCTTCTAGCAAAACAAAACCTACAACTCCAAAAACCTCACCACTAAACACCAGTTATGTCTAACACACCACCCCAACCATAATTATAGCTCCAAAAACCTCACCCCCAAACACAAGCTAACTATGTCCAACACACAAGTGCAACCATACACAAAACCAACTTACAATGACACAAGACTCTAGAGCAAACTTGATAAACAAACAATGGATGGCCACCACCTCTAATGATCTTCAAACCCTAACCCTAACATGAAACCTAGTTGTTATTATAGTTTGAAACCAACTATTTTAATACATAGTTGTTGTTACATTATAAAATTGACTATTTTAATGCAAACATCATTTGAGTGCAAATCGATGTGAGAATCCTTGTCCCCTATAGTGGCAAGGCCTAACAAACATATTGAATTCAAGGGACCTAATTAACTATTTGGATTTATGGTACACTTGTACATGATGTCCTCCTATCATAAATTGTATGGAAAAATTGTTTTAATCAAGTTTGTGGGATTGGATTTTTGTTTCAACTTTGAAGGAGTTAATTTAGTCCTCAATTTGCTAGTTTTAATTTTAATTAGTTTTTGCTTTTTTTTAAAAAAAATTTGAAAAAATACATAAAATTTCCAAGTTTTTCTTAAAGACATTTTTTGCAAAATAGTGAAAATTTGCCACCACAAAAGTCATTATATCATCGAGCAATAAACCCTTCAAATTTCCACCAATTTCAAAAAATATATAATCATCCACCTTATGGATTTGCTTTGCAAGTTCTTTTGCGATACAAGATGTGTAATTATATTGTTAAGATTCACGGAAACAAGGGATCAGATATCATAACAACTTGGCCAATTTCAACACTAATTATATTATTTTTAGAAACATTGAAAATTTCAAAAACTGATTTTTTTTTCAAAGAAAAAATATTCGTTCTTCAAAGGAAAACATTGAATTTTCAAGATTATTTTATTTGTTGCAATGAAAAATTCAAATTCAAATTAATTATTTGACAAGCATGTGTTGAAGTTGTCAAGGTCCTACCATAGCATAGTAGCAATAAGAACTTTCAAATCTCAAGTTGGCCAAGTTGAAAGAACTATTCAAAGTTGAGAATCCCAAAACCTTCTTTCACATTGGCTCATTAACCTATAAAGTGTCAACATTGATTTTTATTTTTATTTTCCCCATAAAATTGATGAGAATCATGGACTTGGTCAAAAAAGGTTTTTATTTTTATTTAATTTTTGGGCTTGAAAAAATTTGATTGCATTAATGGGTGCAATCTTACAACAAATGTGGAATACCAAATTAATTATATTCCTCTATTTGAATTTGTGGTGTTAAAATTTCCATGAAACATTTCAATAATCATGCAAAATTTCATTAAAAATTCACACTTCACACATTTTTAATATTTAAAAGCTAGGTTTTTTGGGGGAATTTTTATTGTGAGTACTTTATAATTAACTTCCCCTTCTTTGTATCAATAGCTTGTCCATAATCCATAGTATAATCTAATTGTATAATTAATTGAGGTTAGTGCTAAGATTGCAATTATTCACAATTACTCATAATTATATATTTCTCCTAAAGGTGATTAGGTGGTAAAATAATTTGAAATTTCTTCCAAATTTTTTATATTATTCTATGGGAAATTAGGCTAGGGTATTGTCAAAATGTGGACTTGCATGCTTAAGTAAAAACAAAAATTTCACTTTCTATTTGCATATTAAAAAAATGCTCATATGTTAAAAGATTAAAAAAAAGGTGAAATTTTTGTTCAAAAAAAGTTAAATGATGTTTTAAAAAATAAATATGTAATCTAATATCTTGTGAAGATGCAAAATTGAAAAATAAATAAATAGAAAATTTAGTCGAATTTACACTTGGAAAAAAACAATTTTCCAAAAGAATTCACTAACCAATTGTGGGTTACCATAAAAATAATTGTAATAGTAAAAAAGAATGAGAAAATTGGAGAAAATAAAAATTTAAAAATTAAACATTTTGGGCACCCATTATGGGTTACCATTATTTTTATTTAAAAAAAAAGGTTGTATGGTAATTGTAAAGAAAGAAAGAAAAAGGGGAAAAGAAAATAAAATAAAAGAAAATAAAACCAAAAACAAAAACTTCTAGGAACTTCCCGTGAGTACGCGCAGTCAAGCACGCACGCACTCGCGCGCAGTCTCGACGCACACTTTTACGCTCTTTGTGTACGCGCAGTCACGCACGCGCATTCGCACACGTGCAGTAGAGAAGAAAAGGGAAACAAGGAAAGAGCGCTAGTGTCGTGCGGTGCGGCCGTCGCCGCTCCTCTTGTCTCCGTCCCTTCTCTCGTCCCCTCTTTGTCTCACTCTCGTCTCGTCTCGCGGGAGACCATCACAGCAACTCGAGCTCGTAATCCTATTGCAACCGCCTCTGGAAGAGCGTGATTCCGGTGTCTTTTTTGTCGTTTCTTCTTTGCTTTTGTTCTGGTCTGTTTTTGTTTTGTTTTGTGGTCATCGGTTTGAGAATCTGAAAGAAGAAGAAGAAGAAGAAGAAGAAGAAGAGGAGGAGGAGCAGCAGGGGATGGTGTGTGTTGTCGGGGCGCGGCGGTGAATCTGAAGGCCAAGTAGCTGCTCAAGAAGCTTTTGTTGTTGTTTTTTTTGGGATCTGATTGAAGGATTAGGGGATATATTCCGGCGGTTAATTGTGTGTGCGTTGTTTTGGAGGTTGTTTTCATCGTGTGTGTGTGTGTATGTGCAAGGTGTTTCGTTTGTAGTATACCTAGTAGCCATGTTCGGACGTGCGCCGAAGAAGAGTGATAATACTCGCTATTATCAGGTGCTAGGTGTTTCCAAAACTGCGTCACAGGATGAGCTAAAGAAAGCTTACAGGAAATCTGCAATCAAGAATCATCCCGACAAGGGCGGAGATCCGGAGAAGGTATGTTGTTGCTGTTGTTGTTTTTGTTTTCTTCATCATCGTCGTCGTCGTCTTCTTCTGGATTCTGTCTGTACCTACCAGGGGTTATCGCTAGAAGATTCTTCCTGATCATGCACTCCAGTCCATGTTTGCGCGCCGTTCGCCTGCAGAAAATTTGTTCTGTTGTGAAGCCTAACAAGAAGCTTGTGTGTTAGTAGTGGCTAGGTCTCTAGGAGTTGATAACCAAGAGCACGATAACATCATGTGATTGAGTCTGTCTGATAACAACATCTTCTCTGTCGGCTCTTATGTTCCGTTCTTCACAAAAATTTCTCCCTCCCCAGGCATCGTGTGTAGTAGCTGATGCCAAAACTTGTTGCTCGTTGGAAGTAGGAACGTTGTTTTCTTGCTATACAACGCTAGATGAATCAGATTAGGAAACCAGCAATTCTATGTAAAAGTGACTGACTGACTGACCAATCATCAAATTTTCTGTCTTTGTGACTGCTGCTTTGCAGTTCAAGGAAATTTCCCATGCATATGAGGTGCTGAGTGACCCCGAGAAACGAGATGTGTATGACCAGTATGGAGAAGATGCCCTTAAGGAGGGAATGGGTGGAGGTGGTGCCTCACACAATCCATTTGACATCTTTGAGTCGTTCTTTGGTGGTGGTAGTGGGCATTCCTTTGGAGGTATTGTTTCCAATCCTTGGCCTCAACTTCCATTCCATCTGAATGGGTCTCAGCCATGTGAATGGCAAAGCTGATAGATCAGCTGAGCTCTCTAGCAGCAACTTGTATACCAATCCTTGGTGTCAACTCCATTCTATGTGTATGCGTTTCAGCCATGTCAATAGTAAGCAGATAGATCAGCCAAGCTCTAGAGCAGTTTAATTGTTTTACCTGTTTGATGACAGCCTTTGTCATCACTTCCTAGAGTTGAGAGGGGTTGATATTCTGATGTTCTGATATGTGAATGACATCACCTTAGCAGGTGGAAGTAGCAGAGGGACCCGGAGACAGAGAAGGGGAGAGGATGTTGTCCATCCATTGAAGGTCACTCTTGAGGAGTTGTACAATGGGACATCGAAGAAGCTCTCCTTGTCAAGGAATGTGTTGTGCCCTAAGTGCAAAGGGTGAGGCCTGTGACTAATTTCCTCTTGCAGCTGCTAAGTGGTGGTGGTGGTTGTGGTGGACTATTTGTTCAGAGACAATAAGAGTTGTGTAACAATGACTGCAATTGCTCTCTTGTGTCCTGTACTGCTTGTGTGCTTATATGAGGTTTTGGAGTGTAGTTCTGGATTAGCAGATAGTTGACATCTGTTGGGTTTCCACAGCAAGGGATCAAAGACGGGTGCATCATCCCAGTGTGCTGGATGCCAAGGCTCAGGCATGAAGATTTCAATTCGTCAGCTTGGCCCCAACATGATCCAGCAGATGCAGCATGTGTGCTCAGATTGCAAGGGATCAGGTTTGCTTCCTACTTGGCTGTTGTTTTCTGGCTCATGCATTTGCTTTTCCTCTCTTTCATTTGCTTTTCGTGCATTTGAATCATCTCTTTGTACTGGACCATCAATTGTGCTGGCTTTCTTTTGTCGCAGGAGAGGTAATCAGTGAAAAAGACAAGTGTGGACAGTGTAAGGGACAGAAAGTTGTGCAAGACAAGAAGATGCTGGAAGTTCATGTTGAGAAGGGTATGCAACATGGGCAAAAGATCACCTTCCAAGGAGAAGCAGATGAATCGGTAATGATTTTGTTCAAATTTCAGCTTTTCTATGCTTGAATTGCAACATAGAGATTCTCATCACCTCCAATCTTTACAGGGATATGTTAGGGTAGTGGCATGTTGTGGGAGTGTTTTGTTTGTGCTTTTGTTTGCTGTTGAACCAGAGTCTCATGCTACAGTTATTAGGATACTTCTTCTTTTGGCAGATTGCCTATCATGATATTTATAGACCTCTGGTAAATATGTGTTTGCCTCCTGATCATGCCTAGTCTACTTATTGACATTAATGACCTTGCATTGCAGCCAGACACACAAACTGGAGACATAGTGTTCGTTTTGCAACTGAGAGATCATCCCAAGTTCAAGAGGAAAGGCGATGATCTATTTGTGCAGCACACTTTGACCCTGCCTGAAGCATTGTGTGGCTTCCAATTCCCCCTCACACACCTTGATGGCAGACTGCTTCTTATCAAGTCCAGTCCTGGGGAGATTATCAAGCCAGGTGTTTTACATTTCTTTATTCTCTTGGCTGGTTTGCAAGTTGGAGCGTGGATTTTTTCACTGTTCAACCTGCCGCAGAACAATGTTCTGTTTCTGCCATGGGTTGACTGTGGAGATGGAGAATGCAAGAGATGCAGCCAAAGCTGTTAGTTGATGTGTCCTTCAGGCTTTTCTGTTTGAAAGTCTTTACTTGCTCAGTCCAGAGTAGTCATCTGGTTGATATATGAGTTGCACCTAACTTTGTAGTCTGCTTTGGATGAACAGGTCAATGCAAAGCCATCAATGATGAAGGTATGCCACATTATCAGCGGCCCTTCATGAGGGGCAGGTTATACCTCCAGTTTTCTGTTGAGTTCCCAGAAACTGGGTCTGTTTCCCTTGAGCAAATCAGGGCCTTGGAAGGCATCCTCCCACCTAGACCACTGAGGCCAATGACAGATATGGAGTTGGATGACTGTGAAGAAACGACTTTGCTTGATGTCAACATTGAAGATGAGATGAGAAGGAAACAGCAACAGCAGCAGGAAGCATATGAAGAGGATGAGGAAACTTCTGGACCACGTGTCCAATGTGCCCAACAATAGAGTGGGATTTTATTTGGCAGGGAAAGAAGTGGCAATGCTTAAGGTGATTGGATGCACAATCCCTCCTTCACATCTTGATCTGAGAAGATGTAGAGTTGGGCTGGTGGTTGTTGTAGGCAAGGATGAGAGTTGCAGACACACAGACATGTATAATCATATCTTGAAACATCTAAAAAGGTTGAGACTAGATTACTTGAATGTTTGATTTGAGGGTGCACACCACTTCACCGTACTGAGGGGGTATGAGCATCCTTATAGAATTGATGCATTGATTACAAGCATCTAATGATCCCTTTCATGAACTAGATGTTCTAAACTACCATTTGTCAGCATTCTTTACTAGGGAGTACATCAGATGTATTCTTTACAAGAGATGCAGGGAGTACAATGATCATAGTTTTTCCAAGGAAATTGACTGGTCTGGATGTTTATGCTAGCCAGACAGGTTGCTGTTGGTATCGCACTATTTATGTAACTGCATTGTGAGTTAGTGTGCTACCTGCTGTGCAGTGGGAAAGTCCCCTCAGCTCAATCCAGTAGAGGGTTGAGACATGAGTAAGTCATCTTTTCATAAATGGTAGAAGTTCAGAGCAGGATGCTCCATGAAGGAGAAATGGGATTTATAAGACTTGCTAGTACTATAAAATTGGTTTTCCTTGTAGAGATTCTGATGTTGGTTTGTGTTCGAGATTATAGTTCAAAATCTATTGCTAAAGATCTTGGGATCTTGCTAAAGATCCTGAGCATCTATTGCAAAACTCTTCTGTAATGTTGACCCCTTCATTTGGACTCTTTCTGGATGTAATGACCAATTGTACTCACCCCCAGTTCACTGTTGCAAGTGTGATGACCTTTCAGGAGCCATATGAGTGGGAATGAGAAACCCAGCTATATGATCCATGCTATTGTGAACCTGGTGGAGGTTGTATGATCATCCAGCATGAGGTTATTATCAACACTTTCTGAGGCCACAGTGTGGAACAGCCTTCAAGCATCCCTCCATGCCCCACACGAGACATTCATGTTCATGAGGTTAGTGTACGCTCAAGCTCTTTGAATTGGACTGTCTAATTTTCTAGTAATCACCTATTTTCCTACCTATCTAGCTATGTATAGGACTTACACAATGGGTTACTAAGGTGAAACCAGCTGTTTGAGGTTCATCTGCCACTTAACCATTCAGTGGATGGAGGGTGCATGGGGATGGATGCTAATTCACTCTGCCCCTATTACACAATCTCTTATCCTAGGAATGTGTGTAATATAGGTGGAAGTTAGACTGATTCCAAACCAAATTAAGTTGTGATATTGGAACTTAATTTGGTTTGGAATTCAAATTTAAATTTGAAGAATCCTTCTCAAAATTGCATCAGAAGGTTCCATCAAATAAACACTAGGGTCAGAAAAGCCAAACTGAAGGGTTAGTTCTAAAACCAAGCATCAAACAACACTTGTCAAAACTCACATTTTGTGCTCATGGGCAATTATACCTTCCATTCATGTGAAGTGGAGGTGGTGAATGTGACAGAAATAAATGTGATAAAAGCATTGACTATATGTGTTGCCAAGATGTTGTATTTGGCTACATAGAACAAGGGGCTCATTTGGCTACATAGATAAAAAAACAAAAGGCTAATGATACTTCACATTTTGTATGAAACTAAGTTGTAATTTTGTTTTCGTACAAAAAAATTATAAAACAAAAAATAAATGTGCAAGCTAAGATTGAATGTTGTGGTGACTTGCGAAGTCAAAATATTTCTAAACTAGCTTCGGTTGAGTCTTTTGATTTGGAATGGATACCATTGTAGCTAGCTACAACCTACAATCACATCTACAAAGAGCTGTTTTGGGAATTCCAATACTGGTAATGATCACGGAGGTAGGGTTGCCATCTTGTAATTGGATTCAAGAATACTTGTCAATTTGGTGAGAAAATTTCAAGTTGTGTGTAGCATTCCAACTTTTGTTCCATCTACCAAAGAACAGACAAATAGATAAATCCATTGAAGAAAGAAAGATTGCCAACACCAAAATCCAAATCATGTGAAAATATCTTGAATTGCAAAGTATTGAAGCATGATATATTTGCAAAATTAACATTCAAGTCTATGAGTTGATCAATTCCACCAAATTAGATTCTAAGTAAGTTGAAGAGGATTTCAACCCTAACCCCCAAAAGGGTGCTGCCCATTGCCCATTGTAGTTCAAGCCTTGCTTGCACCCAAAACCCAATTAGAGAACAAACTCAAAAAATTTGCAAAAAACTTCACCTCAATTGCATGCTTAAAAATGCAACACCTTTATATTTTTGAGCAATTGACATGCTCTTAGTTCAAGTAGTAATGAACAAAATATCAACCTGTACAAGAGTGGAAACTCATTAATTTTAGATTCTTAGGACTTCAATCTTGGGACTTGTAAGTCAAGTAGTTGCAACCTACCACTGTTGTTAAATTTGTTGCAAATCCTAAAACAAAAACCACAAAGAACTGTTCATAATTACAAGTCACAAACCAATTTGCTAGTTCTAAATTCTCACAAAACAAAAATAAAATTTACATGCATTTGAACTTTGAGGAGGAGATGAAGAATCCCTAATTTCATTTTTTCTCCTATTACTATTGCGCGTAGCTTGTTTTTCTTTCCCTAGAATCGCCATACCCTAATCCCCATGCTTTTTCAAAGATTATTAAAGTTCATGCACAATGAACTTGAATGAATTTAGAATCCTTCCTCTCCAAAAAATTTGATAGCAAACATAATTACACAAAAATACACACATCACACAATATACACAACAAACATCCACAAAATGAAAAGAAATGAAGAGATGACAAAAATTTGTAATATTAGAAACAACAAAAATTAATTTTATATTATAAATAGGGACATTTATGCATCTACACAATATCAAACCTTACAAAGCCACTTGCCAATGTCCTACTCATACCAAAAAAAATTGCATAATGAAAAAGTGTTGATTATAGAAACTAGTGCATAAATTCAAGTGTGTGTTAAGCTTGTTCTATAAATTCTTCTACATAAAAATTACAAAGTTAAACGTTTGTTCATCCTTGATAGAATTAAATACCTACACAATAATGTTCTCATCCAATTTGATGTATTTAAAAAGCTTATGGTCAACAATGGTGAATGTAACAGTTTTCCACCAAATCCTTGTAACTAGGTTGAATTAATTGTTTTTTCGCATAGTTGTTTCCACATTACGCACCATGGGAGTCTTGAAAAATAATTACATATCAAGGGTTTTACTTGAGAATAATATAGGAAAACGTTTCACACTTTCACCAACCACCTTGTAAGGGACACAAAATGTTGTCTTCAACACACTCAAATGAATGTGAAATTTCTCTTCTATGTTTTGACCATTTATAGCCCAATATTGTGGACACACCACAATTGGGGTTATCATTACTTCATGTTCTACGAAGTGGGATTCAAGCTCTTTATGAAAGTCTTTTAGCCATGCCTTCACATTCTTCTTTAACTTTGTTAACAACTTGGTTAAAGGCATCTTTAGTAATATGTTGTTTTTCTTCAACACCACCAAAATGAAACTAATAGATAGGATATTTATAGTCCACAAATGGTAACACAAGATAAACAATGTCTTGTTTGCCATTTTGATTAAAAATCTAGTTCAAAGGGGAAATTGGTTAAAACTTCAACTAAATTGAAATCATCAAGAATTGGATCTTCATATTTGGCAAAAGGATGACAATAAAGTCGATATAATTTTTGTTGGGCCAATGTGATAGACTCCACAAAATCATAAAAACATCTTGACTTTGAGCAATTTTGATTAGTGCATGGACACACTTAAGCATAGGACAAATAAAGGGGAACCCAAAAATGAGTTTGACATCACATAAAACATGTAGGTTCTTAGAAACAACTTCACTTTTAGAACTTTCAACATGCATCTTGACAATTAACAAATGATATTTTACATTTAGAGAAATTATAAAGATCCAATGCATTTTGATGTTCTAGAATAATTTGTTGCCCTTGCTATTGATTAGATCAATAAATTAATGGAATTTTTCAAACTATGCACAAAGAAAGAAAACAATGTTTATAATAAACCTTTTAGCCTTTTCACCATATCCAATTTTAACAAAATGACCACTACCAAATTCGTCTTATGGCCAAAACAATGAACTTTAGTGAAAAAGGGAATGACCTTATTTTTTAATTGTAATGTAACGTCAATTTGATGGCCCTAGAACATCATGTTACCATTGCACCCCATGTTGATCAACTTGCCTCCCAACTTTTAATCCACCAAAAGCTAATAAAATTTTAAGCATCAATGTAAATATGTTATTAAATGTCGCAAAGACACCAATTGTTTCAATGCATAAGAAGATGGGAAACATTTTAAAAATTTACACCACATACAAATGGATTCACAACCATTATGTGTTGTTAATGGTCGTGATTTTGTTCATAAAAATGTTAATGAAGGCAATTGTTATAAATGCACCTTTTGTGGCATGATTTCTACCATGCCTTAGCTTGAAGAATTAGTTTAACATTTCCTTTCAACATTTTTCACTTTCAACATTTGGAACAAAACATCAAAGCCTTAAAAATTAGTCATTGGACAATTGTGAACAAATATCATCACAAATTTTCAATATCATGAAATTTCAATAAAATTCGTGCAAAAATTGTAAAAAATATGTCCATGCAAAATTTGTGGGCTTCAAAATGTGAAAATGGCACAAAATATACATATATATTGTTTCTATGTAAACGATATATATTTTTATTTATGAAATATGTGTGATTTACATTTAAACTAAATATATGTGATTATTGTGATGTAATTTTGTATAAAAATATGTGATTTTTCTATATTAAACATTCATGTTCACATATGTCATTTAAAAAAAATGTCTCATTTGTTTGTATATTTAAAATATTTTTTATATTAACCATAACATAAAATTCAAGCACATTTTGTATGAACTTATGAAAATTGGATTTTGCACAAAACTTGTAAAAACCCTATGAAACATGGTAATTTGGTGATGTAATAAATTGGTGCATTCTAAGAATGAACAAGTTTACATTGTTAATGATAGGCCTTTTGCCCTAAATTTATTCTAGTCCAATGTCACCTCTAACCACAAATACAAATATGTTCATATAAATTATGTGCAAAATTTGATTTTCATTAGGTTTATACAAAAATCATATGAATTCCATGTTATGTTTAATATGAATGATATTTTTACGTATTCAATATTATAAATATTCAAATGGATGAGACAATATTGTTTTTTTATGACCTACATGAATCAGTGTTTTTTTTGGGGGCGAATTTTTGCAACTTGGCAACAAAAGGAAGGTTGGTGAATCCAACAAAAGGACTTTTGAGATTTAAAAAAAACAATTCGCCATATCTTGACCAAAAAAACTTAGAAGTCGCCATATTTGAATAGTGTGTTCTTGTAGGTTGCCAGAACTAGGTAGGATTCCAAAAAAAATCTATTAGTCCACCAGGACAATCACTATTTATTGCTAATCAATGTTGAGGATTCTAGCTAGTGCACCTACTTGAGGAATTTGAAAAAAAAACATTAATATGAATTTTCATGTGTAATACACAAATTACATCCATTTGATATTTAAAATATTGAACATATCATGATATTTGCACATATTTAGTTAAAATGTAAATTGTACATATTTGACATTATTAAATGCATCATCAAGATGATGTGAAATGAAAGCACACTATGGGGGGCCAAGATTGTTGTCACGTTATATTATTTCTTAGGGGTACCATGTTTGAACTTCAACCATGTCATTATTATGAAGGATTTTCAGAATTGTTTTGAATATTATGGTGAGTTGAAACCCCAAAAAGTCAAATGCCCAAGAAATTACATTTTTTTATTTCATATGATGTGATGTTAAGTTATATTTATGCAAAAAGTGGTATGTCACAATGTAAAAAAAATTGCAAATATGTTCAATAAATGATTGAAATGATTTTTAATATTTATAAAATTTGTAGTGTTTACTAAACATTATAATTTCATATGATTAAAATAAATTTGTGAGCCATGTGAAAAGTTTGATCATTATCATATCACAAATGGTTTTTTTTCATAATGATGAACATAAATATGTAGTTACTAAATTTTTTTACAAATAATTGTTTTCAAATGGAAAATGACAACAAATGTAAGGTGGGCCATTTTTGAAAATTCCACTTCAAATTTTTTTTGGTTGACTAATTCAAATTAAAAGTTAGTGTAGTCTAAAATATGAAACAAATTTCATTATATTGCATATATCATAAATATACCTATTATTCCTTGAACTTTTTTTTCAAATAATAGTTAATAATATTAGATTTTTGAAAATAAAATAAAAACCCCATAAACCAAAATTTGAGGTGTATATCTTACACAGATGTTATGAAATTGTTCATGTTGAACCCTTCATAATGTGCTTTCACCTTGGGTGGGTTATCATTAGATGGTGGTGGTGAGGAAGATGATGGTCCAACTTCATTTTTGAAGGCAAAGTGATAGCGTAAAAAGGTTTGAATTCAAAGTCTTTGAGAATCTATAAAGGAACAATGGTGTTTTAGGGTGTGATAATTTAAACAAAATAAAAAAAAGAGGTTGTAAGATAACCTTCAATTCATAAAGCTCAAACAAGATAAGAAAAGGAAGTGGTAGGAGATTATAAAGTTCAAAAAATTCAAGCCAGATGAGAGAAAGAGGTTGCAAAATAACCTTAAATTTAAAAGTTCAAGCAAGATATTTGAAGAAAGTTGTAAGAGGTTATAGGATTCAAAAAACTCAAACAAGATGAGAGAACAAGGTTGTAGTATGACGTTAAATTTATAAAGTTAAAACAAAATAAAATAAGAAGGTTTTTGTTGTACAAGATTCAAAAAGTTCAAACAAAATGAGAAAATGAGGTTGCAGGATAATTTAAACTTTAAAAGGTTTAAACAAAATAAAATAAGGAGGTTGTAAGAGATTGTAAAGTTTAAAAAGCTCAAGCAAGATGAAAAAATGAGGTTGCACCTTAAATTCAAAAAGTTCAAGTAAAATAAGAGGAGGTTGGAGGACTTATAAAACTTAGATAAGATCAGAGAAGCAGATTGCAAAATGTTAGAGGATTAAAAAAAACTTTAGCAAGATGAAAAGGAGGTTGTAAGACCCATAAAACTTATAAAAATAGTAAAAAAACTAACATACTCATATTGAAACCATAAAAATTCAATGCAAGCCTTAGTTAAGACTTGAATGATGAATAAACACATGAATGTGCAAAACCATGCATTGTATAGCTTGAAGCTTGAAAAGGTTCAATTCATAACCAAACTCTTAATGATGACCCTAAAATCTCAGCTCCCAATATGTGCAAATTTTGATTGTTAAATTTGAAAGAAACAAGCTTTGAATGTAGATCCAAAACTCTTAAACTAATTATGAACTTAGAATTCGAAAGTGTAAGTGATTACACTTGGATAAAAATCACTTTGAAATTTAAAGTGATGGAGTTTGAGTTTTGAAATTGTTTGATTTTATATTTTCAAAGCTCAAACACCATTAGACTTACAAAACAATTCCACTGGTCATTGTAGCTTGCAAACATTCACAAATTCTCACATTAATCAAATTCCCTCCTCATTATTATTGAACAACTTGTAATAATATGTTGAATCCAACCATAAGTTTTCAAAATCTAAACCCATCATAGATGTTCCACCAAAACAAATTTAAACAAACATACATAAAGGTTACTATCATCACAATGCATATGATTTATGAATATGAATCCAATTCCTATATAGTCCCTCTGCAAATAAAAGTGATGACGAATTTTTCTTGTGCTTGTGTGACAAGGTGTAGGTGAAATCAATGGTTGTTAATGTGGAGTTAGCAAAAAGGCTTGAAATGTGCAAGGAATTATGGTGATGAACTTTTGAATGATGGCAGTCAGCATGGTGAGAATGCAATGGGATGGAAAAATGTAATGGCAAGTTTAGGGTTTTAGTTATTTAAATGATGGTGATGGTGCCACGTAATAACATGAAGTTTAGGCAAATTGGCTTTAATTTGAGCCCTAAATTTATAGTGGGGTTGCTATAACGTTTTTAATTGTGTCACCTTTTGACAAATTTTCATCAAAATAAAATGATTGATGAAAAGTTCCCCAAATTATAAAGACTTCCTAGCTTCATTTTGGGTGGGTTTTTAATTTAGGAATGTTTCATTTTGAAGGCGTTATTCTACACATAATGATTAATTTTTTTTTAAAGGCCTTTTCGAAGCATAATTGGCGTGTATAAGATGCAAGTCCCTTCCATTTGTGAAAACGGATATTCGTGAATTGGAGGACCCTTTCATTTGTAGAAGAAACACCATTGATGTTTCAAAGATGTGTTATGTCCGTATCAATATTATAGGTTTGTAAAGGTAAAACTAATTTCCTTTGTATCATTATACGAAAGAAAATTTCAACAAATTAAAAGTTCTCCCACATATATAATAACTGACAAATCATGTGGTTTCTTTAAAAATTTAATTTGAATAAAAGAAGAAGATTATGTTAATGGATTCCTAAATTCAATTACTACCTAGCTCACAATGCTTATTTAACATTTTTATATATATATATATATATAAAACCAATTCATATTGAAGACTTTTCGAGAAGATTTACATTAATAATTCTATTTTCAATTGGAAAATATATTTATATATAGATAACATTGTTAGTTAGTTTTAAAGATCCATATTACATATGTGTGCATGCACATGCATGTGTACACTTGATTTTGTACTTGCCATACATATATCAAGGGGAACCAAGTTCCCCACCCCACCTTCTAAGGCTTTGGCCCCAAATGGCAAGTACCCATATGGTTTAGTTGACCATGTCAAATCGACTGTAGCCTAACTGGATTAGTTATAAGAGGTAACATTTGACCACATAGTCAATTGAACCCTTTAGGTTTTTTCAGTTTTTGTGATGTTGCTCAAGTGGCAATCATTCATAAGAAAAATTTAGCCAAAAATTTGGCAATATTCAAAATATGAAAGTAGGAAATCTTAAGCACTCTTTCATGTTGTTGGCAATTGTGGTGAAATTAAAAAAAAGCTTTTTTTGGGGCAATTTTTCAAAACTTGGAATTTGTGACCAAATATTCCCTTTTCAAAATATTTTTCTCAAAATGGCTAAAATTCGCCACAAAAAACCCTCTGGTAGATAACAATGTAAACCCCTTTTTTTTCCTTTTTTTTTTTTTTGGGGGGTGGCTTTTTTTCCAAATTTGTGAAGTAGGTGGGTTGGTGGTGATCACACACAAGAGGACTTAGCCAAATTTGGCGAGAGGTGAGAGGGGAAAGTAGAAAACTTTCCTATAATTTAGTGAGTTGTTGGAAGCTAAATATGGCAGCTTGAGAATTTTTTTTTCCTCATAATGTGGCGACTTGGATCCATTTTTTCCAAATAAAATAAAAATAAAATAAAATAAAAAAATCCTTTTTACCTTTGGCACCCTACATTTTTTTTCTTCCTTACAAAAGTTGCGAAAATTCACCCCAAAAAAACCCCCAAAAAGAAAAGAAAATAAAAGAAAAGAAAATCCCCCTTTACCCAGGTCTTGCCAGCTACCTCAGCCTAGGTAGGTAGATATTATTCTAATTATTATTGGAAATTATTATTGTAAGTAGGTAGGTGGGAGCGATTGCTCTGATTGGTCGACATTTTAGGGTTTTCCTGCTTCTCTTTCTTGTTTGTTTGTTTGTTTGTTTGTCTGGCTCGGGCTTCTTCTGTTTTGCTTTGTGTTGCAGCAACGACACCAGGGCAAGGAGACCTGGACAGACAGACAGACAAAGCGAGAGCAAGAGAGAGAATGATGAGAGTTTTGAAGATTCTTGGAATAACCAGGAGCAACGCAAATGTGCGATTCTTGGATTGTTGTTTCTTGTTTTGTGGTGGGTTTTGTTTCTGAAGCAGAAAGTGCAGAGACGAGAGATGTGGACACGACCCACGACTCCCCTTTCTGACGGATCGAAGGAAAACCCAAGAGAAGTGGCGTTGTGGAGGTGGAGATGGCAAGTGAAGTTTGTAAGTAAGCTGAGAGACTAAGTGTCGAATTTGAAACAGTGCTTTTCAGCATGGATAGATTAGAGTCGTGGAGTTTTGTTAATTGAGAAGAGAGAGATAGACGGACGCACGCACGCACGCACGCATACACACACACACACACACATAGAGACAGAGATAAGACAGGGGAAAGGGGCGAGAACAAGGAGGAGGAGGAGGAGGTGTTGGGGGAGGTGCTGGAGAAAGGAAGGAGGAGAGGAGAGGGAGAGATGGGGTCGTTGACGCCATCAGTGCGTGTGCGGAATGTACCGGCACCAGCTTCATCTCTACCGCTCTCCAACGGCGTGATCAACAACAACGGAGGTCATCATGCAAGCAATGGCTACATGGATCATCTACACGAAGAGTTGGCCGTGTTTGAGAGTGATGTCTTTGATGCGCAAGCTTATGTGGAAGCCAAATGCCAGTCCATGAGCGAGAAGGTATGTTTTCTCTCTGAAGAAACGCCAACCATGCTTTGTCATCAGCTACTGCTGCTCAGCTATGTCCTCTCCTCAGCAGCTGTTTTGTTGCAGCTGAGGGTTTTATGTCCAGCTAGGGTTAAGCATGCTCATGCAAAGGGGGATCTGCATCTCTAGCAGGTAATGAGAGATTGGTTTTGTTTTCTGTTTTTTGGTGGAAATTGGCAGGGCATCCGAAAATTGTGTGAGGATCTGCTGGACTTGAAGAGATCATCAGCTGAAGAGATGCGGAAAAGTGTGTATGCAAATTATGCAGCTTTCATTCGGTGTGTGTCCTCTTTGCCAAAGTGAACTACTACTACAGAAGTTTCATTTAGTGAACTAAAAATGGTGGAAAAGAAAAGAATTGAGGCGGGCACTAGATTTCAGTTCCTACTTGAACTTGAGCTGGATTGGAACTCAGGGAGCTGCTGAACTTTGCCATCAACCGAGAGCTTCCCATAGCTGTATGCTCAGAAGTCAATACAATGGGAGCTGTTGTTCAGTGCCAAAGCTACTCTTCTGGCAGAAGGCCTAATCACTGTCAAAATCTGTAACAGAGAAAGGGCTCAAATCATAAGTGTGGAGAAGTTCTGAAAATGTCTTGTTGGCTTTAAAACTGCATAATGTGATTTGTGGTTGTGGTGGTGGTTCCATTGTATATCAGGACTTCACGAGAGATCTCAGATCTTGAAGGAGAGCTCCTGGCAATGCGCAATCTCCTGTCCTCACAGGCTGCTCTAGTCCACACCTTGGCAGAGAGTGGAGTGTCCAAACCAGTAGGCAGCATGAAGGGAGACAATGCCAAAAGGGACCTCCCCGGAAATGAGAAAGTGCTGTCAGAGCTAGAGAGGCAAGCAGAGGCTCTCCCAGATATTCTTGATGTCCTGTTGGCTGAGAAGAAGGTAGAGCAAGCACTGTTGACTTTAGATGAAGGGGACAGGTTAGTTACTGAGGGACTCAGTGATAATGGTAAGGCCATGAGCTCTTCTGCAGCTATGCAACTACAGGATGCCTTATTGGATAGGCGAGTAAGGCTGGCTGAATATCTGGCAGAGGCAACACAGCAGCCATCTGTTCGTGGAACAGAACTCCGATCAGCAATTGCTGCTTTAGATAGGCTTGGTGATGGGGCACGTGCTCATACACTGTTATTGAACTCCCACCATGAACGTCTTCAGCACAATATAAGAGGACTTCGACCTAGTGGGACATCATATGGTGGGGCATATACAGCTGCACTCTCGCAGTTGGTCTTCTCTGCTATAGCCCAGGTTTGATCTCTTTGTTTCAGAGTCACCATATGGTATGCCAAATTCTGAGGATTCATCAATAGCCAGTTTTATGGATCTGCAGCTCCAAAGAGTTTGTTTTAGCTCAAAATCATGAGTGTAATTGATCTGCTGAATTAGAAAGAGCTACTCTTCAAATTTTCTTTTAAATTGAACTAGAGGTTTGTTTAACAAAGATAGATTTCTGTTTTTGGCTTTTCTGCTATTGGAACCTTCAAAATGATCATTTCAAAGGCCTCTTAATCTTATATGAGGCTCTTTTGAAAACCCACCTTATCCTCTAAATTTCTTACTCTCAAAATTCTACTTCTTTATCTCTGTTTTTTTACTTCCCTTTTCTTGCCTTTTCCTTTCTCTTTCTCATTTTTCTGTGTTCCTTGCTCTTCTTGGGGTTTTTGGGGTCTTCATCTTCTCTTTTGAATTTTGTTCATCCAGACAGCATCATGGCTGAGTTTGCCCATTAACTTCCTGGTCTTTGTGACACAAACTCAGTATGTTATTTAGTGTTTGTCCACTAATGAAGGCAGTGTGGGTTTCCTCTTTGTCATGATTGCTGATTGGTTTCCTTTTTTTGTCAAATCTGAAATGTCAATAACCTTGATATCAGATCATCACTCAATTCTTATCGGGTTGACTTAGATTGTAAGTATTGAGAAATTATCAGTACTTCTGAAGACTGAAATGGCGAACTTAATTAGTCTTCAGAAGAGAAAAGGTTGCATTTCTATGCTTGCTATTAAAATGAGAAGGATTTTGGTTTGGTGTTTCTGCCTTTGGAATCTTAAAAATGAATCTTTCAGGGGCTTTTTAATCCTGAGTGGGGGAGGGGGCTTTCCAAAGTCATGTTTGCATAAGATGGTATTTACCCGAAGCACTGCTTGATGTTGATTGAAGTCAGCACTGTGTTGAGTCTTCTTTATGCCAACTGGCCTTCCATGTTTTGTGAAGTCTCTAAGTTGCAGCTCTCTTTATGCAGGCTACAAGAGATTCAGAGGCAGTGTTTGGGGAGGAGCCTGCATATGCTTCTGAGTTATTGCTGTGGGCTCATTCTGAAACAGAAATGTTTGCATCTCTAGTCAAGCGACATGTTCTATCTGCATCAGCAGCTGCTGGGGGGTTACGGGCAGCAGCAGAATGTGTCCAGATTGCTTTGGGTCACTGTCTATTGCTGGAAGATCAAGGACTGGCACTCTGTCCAGTCCTCTCTAAGCTTGTGAGGCCTAGTGTAGAGCAGGCGCTGGAAGCAAATCTTACAAGAATTGAAGAGAGTGTGGCTGCACTGGCAGCAGCTGATGATTGGGTGCTCACTCATCCTCCTGCTATGCTGCGAGGTTCATATGGACTGCGATCCTCATATGGTGCTGGCTCTGGAGGACTTGCATCTGTTTTGAAGCTGTCTAGCAGTGCTCATCGATTCAATTTTATGGTGCAGGTGTGTGAGTTGCTTTGGTACTTTTGGTATTCATTGGCATATTATGCAATAGATTGTCATCCCTGTGCCTGCTTCTCATCCGATTGTGTGTGCATTAGGAATATTGATCATGATGCAATCATTGCAGGATTTTCTTGAGGATGTGGCACCTCTGATAAGCATGCAGCTGGGAGCTCCTACCCTTGATGGTCTTTCTATGCTCTTTGACCAGTACATAGATATGCTCATCAAGGCAGTGCCTAGCCCTGGGGATGATGAGGATGGTGGGGCAGAAAATGGAGATGACAAAAAGGTGAGTGACAGAGTTGAGTTCACATGGGCAAGTAATTGATGATTCTATTTTCATATCATTGCACATGCAATCCTGTCTCTGACTGGCTGGATGGGATGAAGCAAAAGATAGAGAACGGTTGAGGACATGCACTTGTGTTCTAGTGGTTGTAGATAAACCTTGTAGCCCACACTTCCGGCATCAACTCTGAAAGGACCATACATGCTCAATCAGAAGCCTATATTTGAAAATCTCAAGTGTATCTAGTTGGTTGTGTCAGGTACGAATTGCAGTAACAGAAGCACAGCAGCTTGCACTTTTGGGGAATGCCTCAGCATTGGCTGATGAGCTCTTGCCACGTGCAGCTGCAAAGCTTGTGCCTGGAGGTGTGCATTTAATGGTGGGCAGAGATGATATCCGGTCAGGGATTCGCCGTGGCAATACAGACAGAAGCCAGTTTGCAACAGTGGCTACACGTTTACCAGAGCTCAAGGATTGGCGGCGGCGGCTGCAACGTGGTGTTGATAGACTAAGAGATCATTTCTGCAGACAATGTGTCCTTGAGTTGATTTACTATTCTGATGATGCTGAATCACAGCTCAGCCCAGAGATGTATTTGAACCTTGATTATGACGGAGCAGATGTAGCTGCTTGGCAACAGGAACCAATGCCGTCTGCAATATTCCAGGTGCACTTTCCAGCATGGGTTTAAATTCTGGTTCCACATCTACTTGCCCAGATTAATATAGTTCCCAGTTACTAACAGGAGGATGCTGCATGGCAGGCATTGTTCAACAAGCTGACCTCTATACAACAGACAGCAAAAGAAGTGCTAACTGGAAGGGAGAGGGTGGTAGCAGTGTTGCTGATGCGCCTCACAGAGACGCTCGTTATCTGGTTGTCTGAGGATAATGATTTTTGGGATGCATTGGAAGAAGGGGAGAGCAGCCTTGGCTCCATCGGTTTACAGCAAGTATGTGTCAACCTTGCTCGTGTGTACAGATATATTACAATACTGATTGTTTGGACAATGCAGCATGAGAATGGATTGTAAAAGAAATCATGCTAAATAGTGGTGCTCTAACATTAAGATATGGGCTATTTTGGGCAGTTTGTGCTGGATATGCAGTTTGTGATTCAAGTGGCTGTGAATGGTCGTTTTCTATCGAGGCATATGTCACAAGTGGTGGCTGATATCTCTTTGCGAGCAGTTAACACTTTTGCATCCACAGGCGCTGATCCTAACAGGTTTCATTTGACCTACCTGATAGAATATTCACATTACATCCCACAACCCAAAAATTGTATGTCAGCAATCTGGATAGGATGGACAATTTAGCAAATTTATTTGATGCCCACAGCATTTTTCTGTTCTGAGGTATTGGCACATTGCTGCTGAGGCAAAGGCAGTAGACTGGTGCTTACAGCTACGTAGTTGACTGTCACTGGTGAGATGGAGCTTGTAGCCAACAAGAACATGGTCTGAGGCTGGAATATCTTGCCTTTAGTTGGTGGGTGCAGGAATATGCCACTAATGGAAATTATGTCTGTTTTGTGCAGTGTGTTGCTTGATGATGAGTGGTTCTTGACCTCAGCTCAGGATGCCCTCCGCAAGCTTTTGGACGGCTGGAACCGCCAAGTCAGTAGCCCGACAGCCTCAATATCAGCACAATCTGTCTCCTCATTCCGATCACATGGGAGTGAATAAAAAACCCCATTTTTTAGAGAGGTTTCTTGTAACACTGTGAACCAGACATGTTGAAAGTTGATCAACAAAAAAAGCATTGACCTGAGCCTGCCTCACACAGCTCTGAACGGTAATAATGATAGCATTGAAGTGCACCATGTAGTTAAATCAGGATGAGCCTAGCTTTTGTATACACTACTATGTTTCAGAACATTGTTTCACCATGGGACAATGCCCTGGAGAGTTTCTAATTATGTTAACAGTTCTTTTTTTGGAGCTGTGTGTGCAAAATAAATTAATCTCTCTGCCCCCAGGTGTAGTTTCTCATCCTGAGCATGGTAGTGAGTGCATCACAGTTGCATGACTTCATAGCCACTGGAAAAGAGGTAATATCTAAACTTGGCAAACAAAGTGGAGATTCTGTGAGATTTGATTGACTTCCTCTTTCTATCAAGTGGGAACTCATGTTACTTGAGTATATTTGCACCTTGGAACATCATTGTACTAAAAATTGGTCTTAGTGATATACAGCAAATCATGCAAGCTGAGAGGGCACCAGCCAAAGAGGGGCCAAGCCAAGAGTGCTAGCTGCTGATGTCAGGACATTCTCCTGAAGGCTTTTGGGAGTGCAGCAGAAACTTAGGATGAAGATTTTTGTGCAATTCTTTGCCCTGAAATTTTTGAGCAGATTGTTATGTGTCATGGGCAAAGAAGTCAATGTGGAGTAATTGAAAGTATTTGTGTAATCCTTTGCCCTAAAGTTTTGATCAGATATTATGTAGTATGGGCACCCACAAACAGGAGCTGATGAAGAAATTGATGGGGAGTAGTGGCAACCAGCCATTGGCATTTGTCATGATGGTGATGATCTTATACTTTGTAACACTCTCTCACAAGGTAAATAGCTCCACTCATTCTTGTCATGTTTGTCAAGGTTATGACTTCATTTGTTCTTTTCACGTTTGTCTTGGTACACTCAATTTTTGCTGTGATTGTTTTAGTTTGGCCAAAAGTGACATACAGTTCCACCTTTGGAGTGTTAATTGTCAGTGTTTTCTCATACATATGGGTAGGTGATGCTTCAGTTTCCAAAGTTCCAATTGGAAGTGTTGTCACTGTTTAGATGGCAGGTGGGAGTTTGGAGGAAATGTATGGTTAGTGGCCTAGTTTTGTTATGAAAGATGAGATGTTGTTCTTGATGTGGGACATTAAGCATAGAATGTGTCTTGTATGAATTATTGTTGGAGTGATGGAAGTGCTTGGACAATAACTGGAGTGTGTGTGTGTGTGTGTGTGTGTGTGTTTGTTCTTAAAAAGACAAGCACTTGGCTGGATGCTGTGACTAGTAATGGCTGTGGCAGAAAAACATGTTGTGGGAGAGAAATACAACCTCCTTACAACATTCATGAATACAGAGGGGTCTCACATGGGAGTTGGGAGTCCTGGGATGCACTGGGTCTCCAAGGGGCTTGGGTGTGAGTAGGGAGTCTCCAACAGCACTGGGTTGAGGGAGTGTGAAACCGATCTAAACAATTGCTAACTTCAATAGAGAGGAAAATTGTTGTGCTTCAAATTAAGTTCTAGAAAATGGATTCCAAATTGCAGGTAAAACTAACTTGGGGATTAAGCAGTGGTTCTAAGCCTAATACACCTAATGCAACTAATTTGCTGCCAATCTACACAAGTTTGATGCAAGTGTTTGCTGGAGCTTCCGTCCTATAAGAGCATCTCCACCGTTGCTCAGTACAGGACCCTGCACTGGAAATGTTGGATGAGGTTTATCAGTCAAATCCAGTGAATCCACTCAAAGACTTCTGGGATCATATTTATTGACTGCTCTCTGTTTCTGATTCGCTAGATAGTTTGATTGGTCCAAGTGGGTTGCTCTTTGTTGTATCCCCGCCTATTTGCAGTACCAGTTTCAGTATCATGGGTGGGGTTGGAAAAGTTTGAAACTAAAACTTGGATGTGAGAAATGTTTTTGCAAGGTCACATATTGTGTGCGGTGTTGCAGATGCT
>Ga0116229_10003557_pt1 | contig 25657 bp, 21 predicted proteins | sample S1TSphgellanicum_3_FD_87313 | JGI IMG/M metagenome (GOLD analysis project Ga0116229, IMG submission 87313) | Host-associated microbial communities from peat moss isolated from Minnesota, USA - S1T2_Fc - Sphagnum magellanicum MG | ecosystem: Host-associated > Plants > Peat moss > Unclassified... | reverse complement strand
CCAAGTGAACACGCAGTCCTGCGCGGTGAGCGGCTTGCCGTCGCTCCAGCGGATCCCCGGCCGCAGATGATACGTGATCCGAAAACCGTCCGGCGAGATGCCGCCGTTTGCGAGCGTCGGGACTTCGGTCGCGGCATCGGGGATCTGGTTCCCGTGCGTATCGTACGTCAGCAAGTAGGAATACAGGATGCCGCCCACAAGCTCGGAGGCCGTGCCCAAAAGCAGGACCGGGGTGAGCGAGCTCGGTTCGACTTGCTGCGCGACGACGAGCGTCTTCTCCGAGCCGCTCGCGCTCGGACTCGCCGATGACGTAACGCTGCCGCAGCCGTTCAAGAGCAGCGCCGCTGCGAGGACGGCGGCGGCGCCGCCGGTGGACGCAACCCTCACGCGCTGAACGGGTCGGCCAGACGCGGCCAGAAACGGCCGTCGTGCTTCGTATACGACACGGTTGCCGTATCGAATTGCAGCGCGCCGGGCGCGCTCAGATACAGAATCGTCGGCGCGACGGCGGCAAATTTGCGGTAGAAGTGCTGGGTCGATTTCACGACGATGATGCGCTTGTTCGCAAGCTCGATGCCGAGGCCGGTGAAAGCGTTCGGCGCGAAGGTTTGCGTGCGCACGGAGACGAGGACGATGTCGATCCCGTCGACCTCGATCCAGGCCGAGCGCCCGAGCGATGCCGCCCCGACCAGGCCGTCCTGTTCGTGCGCTTCGCGTAAGCCGCGGATGATGGCATGCACGTCCAGCGGCGCGCCGGAGCTTGAACCGAGCTTCCCACCGATGCGCAGGTCAACGCTGGTCCCGACGCCGGCTTCGAAGCAAACCGCGACGCTCATCGGATCGTAGTACAATCCGCTCGCCGCATTGCGGATGCCGCGCTCGAGCAGGCGGCGCAGCACGAACGTGCTGTCGGACGGCGCGCCGCCGCCGGCATTGTCCGCACCGTCGGCGAGTACGACCGGGCCGGGCGGCGCCGCGAGCGCGGCGTCGATCCCGGCGTCGAGCGATAGCGCCGGGAAACGGGCTGCCTCGCGCATCTCCCAAAACTCGCGGCCGAACGCGGCCGCGCAGGTCGCCGCGCGTTCGGCATCGCCGTCGGCGATCACGAGGACCTTCGCGCCGACGTCCGCAACGTCGCCCCACGGGAAGCCGTGGCCAAGGCTGATCGAGAGGATGTCGCCCGACTCTTGCGCGCGCATTTTTTCGACGAACGTGCGGATCGGTTCACGGGTCGTCGGCCAGACGCCGATGATGCGGCAATCGTGGAGACCCATGACGGGCTTCGTGCGCCCGAGTGCCGCGTCGATGCACAGCGCGTAGAGCTGCTCCGCCGTCGCGATGATGTCGTCGTGCGGGTATTCTTTAAAGGTCACGAGCGCGGTCGCGTTCGCGACCATCCTCTCGGTGATGTGGCAATGGAGATCCAACTCGGCACCGATCACCGCCTGCGGACCCGCGATCTCGCGCGCCCGGCGCAGAATATCGCCCTCGCAATCGTCCTCGAGCGTCGCGGCCATCGCGCCGTGCATGTTGAGCAGGACGACGTCGACGGGGAGCGCGGCGCGGAGATCATCCAGCAGTTCGTCGCGCAGCTGTTCGTAGACGGGCTGCAGGACGCGGCCGGCGGGTTCGGCCGAGGCGGAGAAGCCTTCGATGAGGGTGTGGCCGTCGCGCTGCGCTGCGGCGCGCCAAGCCAGCATCGGCCCGGTGTGACCCACCAGCGGCACCGGACCTTCCGTGAAACGTACGATCAGGTTGCGCTCGAACGAGGCCCAGCCGGTCGGAATGGGCGAGAACGTGTTCGTCTCGGTCTCGAATCCTGCGGTGAAGATCCGCAAGGTGCGGTCACTCATGAGGCAATCCTTTCCGCCAGCCGTCCGCCCCAGAACAGGAAGCGCGGCACGCCGTCGGCCAGATTGGTGAAGCCGACGATGCTGCTGCCGCCGCTGCGCGCGTCGACGGCGGAGAAGCGATGCGTGTCGATCGGCGCGAGATGGTAGTGATCGTCGGGCAGCGGTGCGATCACGTCGTCGTAGGTGTGAACGACCGTGGCTCGCAGATCATCGCCCTCCGCATGCACGACGATCTCGCTCATCGCCGTCCGGTAGCGGCCGATCAGCGGCGCCGGTTCGATGACGATCGAGGAGTCGACGGCGGGCGCCTCGCCGAGGGCCATGCCCGGTACCGAGCCGGCGATCGCGCGCAGAATGTCCTCGAAGGCGGCGCCGGCGGTTGCGCTCGTGACGTTCATCAGCACCGAGACGGCGAGGTCCGCGTTCGGGAAGAGCAGCAGGGACGCCGATTGTCCGATCGTGCTGCCGTTGTGACCGACGATCCCTTCGCTCGCGTCGCGGATCGCCCACGCGAGCCCGTAGCCCTCGAGGTGAGCGAGCCGTACCGGCACCTCGATCTGCAGCTCGCGCATCGCACGCGCGCTGCGCTCGGAGAGGATGCGCTTTCCGTTCATTCCCACGCCGTCGCGCAAATGCATCTGTGCAAAGCGCAGGAGCGTCGCCGGCGACATCGTGAGCCGCGCGCCGGCGGCCTCGCTCGAACGCGGCAAGAACGGCGTCGGCGTCAGCGCCGGCGAGCCGTCGACGCCGAGCACATGCCCTGCGGCGCTGCGGTAGAGCATCGTTTCTTCGGGATTCGTCAACACGGCCATCTCGAGCGGATCGAGGATGTTGGACCGCAACTGCACGACCCACGGTGCGCCGCCGATGACCTCGATCAACCGGCCGAGGATCGAATAGCCGCTATTGCAGTAGGAGAAGACGCCGGGCGCGGTGAGGTAGCGCAGGGTGGCGCAGCGATCGACGTACCGTTGCGTCGCGTCGTCGTTGGCCCCCGTGTCGATGAAGAAGTCGCCGATGATGCCGCTCGTGTGTGAGAGCAGCGAGCGGACCGTAATCTTCTCGGCGATCGGCTCGAGCGCGATGCGCAGATCGGGCAGGTACTTGCGCACGGGCGCATCGAGTTCGACGCTGCCGGCTTCGACGAGTTGCATCACCAGCGTCCCGGTGAAGACCTTCGTGATCGAACCGATCTGGAAGATGCTTTCCGGCGTGACCGGGACGTTCGTCGCGATGTTAAGCGTGCCGTGGACGGCCTGGCGCAGTTCGGTGCCGCGGGCGACCGCCGCCGAAACGCCCGGGATCTTGTGCCGCTCGGCGGCCGTTGCGACTGCGCCGGCGAGCGCGTCGTCGCTCAGCATGCTGCGCTCGCGATGGGCGCGACCCCGAGGCCTGGGCCGTCGGGCATGATGATCCGGCCGTTGTCGAATTCGACGCCACGGTACGGATCGTGCGCGAGCAGCAGTGGCCCGTCGATATCGAGCCAATCGACCAGCCCTCCGAGATGCGCCGCGGCCGTGGCGAGGATCCGGGTCTCGGCCATGCAGCCGATCATGACCTTGAAACCGAGCGCGCGCGCCGTCTTGATCATCGCATAGGCGGCGCCGATGCCGCCGCACTTGGCAAGTTTCACGTTGACCGCGTAGGCGTGGCCGCGGAATGCTGCGAGTTGCCACGCTTCGACCGCGTCTTCGTCGATCATGATCGGAATCTTGGAATGTTCGCTGATCCACGCGATCTGTTCGGGCGTTCCCGCCGGAATCGGCTGCTCGCAGAACTGGATATCGAAGCGCGCCATTTCGTTCAGAATATCGACGGTTTGCTCCGCGGTCCAACCTTCGTTGATATCGAGCCGGATCGCGCCGGTATAGACGGAGCGGATCGCTTCGATGAGTTCGATCGTCGCGCTTTTCGTCGCGGGGCCGAGTTTGATTTTGAGCACCGGCGCGTCGCGCAGCTCGCGGACGAAGCCGAGCACGACCGCCGGTTCGTCGATCGGGATCGTCTGCGACGTGAGCGGACGGTCGAGCCCCCCCAGCCCGAGCAGATCGGTGATCGACGCTCCCAGGGCGCGGCCGGCGAGATCGAAAAGCGCGATGTCGAGCGCGCAACGCGCGGCACGCGGCACCGTGTTGACGATCCGCTCGCGCGAGAAGACCGTTCCATCGGCCGGCGTCGCATAGCTCTCGTAGAAGTCGATGATGGCCGGGACGGAATCGCCGTAACGCGCGAGCGGCGCGGCTTCGCCGTAGCCGACGACGCCGCCGGATTCGGCACGGACGATTACCGTATGGGCAGCCGTCAGCGTGAAGCTCGCGACGCGCAGCGGCTTCGAGAGCGGCAACTCCGATGCTTCGACGGATAAGGCAAGTGCAGAAACGGCCGGTCTCCTTGGTTGAGCGCTGTTCGATATATTAGCGTTTTGTGCGGAATTTCGCAAGGATAGCCCGGCGAGCCCTGCCGGCCGAAGGGGCTCGTCGTCGCACTGCACAAGCGGCGCGAAATGGCGACTAAGAAAACGGCGCGGCCTCCAGCCAAACGGGAGAAGCCTCGGGAGGAGGTGCTTGAACCGCAAGATCTGATGCCGGCGGGGATGCCCAACGTCGGAGCGATTCTCAAGCGGATGCGCGCGCAGCGCGGGTTCACCGTTCGCGAGGTCGCCGAAGCCAGCGATCTCTCGCCCTCGTTCTTGAGCGCGGTCGAGCGCGGCGCCTCGGATATCTCGCTCGGCCGGCTCTCGCGCCTGGCGGCGTTCTTCGAACACGATATCGGTTCGCTGCTCGGCTACAGCGCGCGCCTGGGTCAGCCGAAGTTCGTCGACAAGATGGACCGCGTCCGGATCGACCGCGGCAATGGCGTCATGTACGAGTTGCTGCGCCTCTCGGGCATCACGCTCGAACTGCAGCGGATGGTTTTCGAGCCGCGCTCCGGCTTTCGCGACGAGCTCGTGCACGAGGGCGTCGATATCGTGCTCGTGATCGACGGCACGGTCACCCTCACCGTCGACGGAATCGATTACCCGATGGTGGCCGGCGATTGCGCGACCCACGCCGCGAGTTTCCGGCATAAGATCCGCAACGATACCACGCGGCGTGCAACGGTCGTCGCTATCACCACCGGAAGAATGCTCTGACGTTGTCTTAAGGCAAGTCAGAGCGGTAGAAATCGCCGTCGTCGTCGAACGTCATCCGCTGCGGATAGATGCCGGCCTTCGCGCCGAACCTAATGATCGAGTTGCCGAGTGAGAAGGTGCCGTCGGGGCGCGGCTTGAGCGGGTCCGTTCCGTCGAGCGTAAGATGGTCGCGCACGATCACGACGCGCACGACCGCCGACTCGAGGCCGATGACGTTCTCGTAGCGTCCGGCCAGCGCGTTCCACGCGGCGGGATACCGGCCGACGGCGATCGGACCGCCGAAGCGCGCGTTGACGAACCATTGCGGACCATAGTTCATCCCGGTGATTCCTTTCCGCTTATCGTGCCAGAAATTGATCAGATACATCGCAAAACGCGGGTCGTCGGCCCAGAACGTGGTGCCGCCGCGCGGATAGAGCGCGATCGACTGTGTGCCGTCGATGAGCGCGAGGTGATCCCCGGTCGCCTTCACCGTCAGCCTTTTGCCGGAGGACGAGGTGTAGGTGCCGGTATAGAGCGCCGCTTTGTCGACGTGCGCGACATCCGGGGCTTGCCAAGGAGCCGGTAGCGGGCGACCCTGCGACTGCGCGCGCAGGACGGCCATCGCGTAGAGCATGATCGCGCACGGGTGCAGCGGCGCCTCGACGTGGTTCGCCATCGCGATCACGCCGAAGCCGCGCGTCAGATCGATCTGCATGCACGAGGTGTAGCCGCTGACGCCGCCGGTGTGGCCGACGAGATGGTCGCCGTTCTCGTCGAACGTCGAGAGCCCGTAGCCGTAGTGGCGGTAGAACGTCGGCGCTTCCGCGATCTCCGGGTGGGCGGCGCCGGCGGGAGCGCCGTTGTTGAAGTGGTCGGCGTGCGTCATCGCCGCAAACGTGGCGGGCGTAAGGAGCGCCTTGCCGTCGGGGCCTTTGCCGTCGTTGAGGTAGAAGCGCATGTAGCGCGCCATGTCTTCGGGTGTCGCCAAAACGGAGCCGGACGGGGCGACGAAATCGTCGAGCGGCGAGGCGGTGAGGACCGGGTGTTCCGCGACGGGGCGATCGAAATCGCGAATATCATAGCCGCGGGCCGCGGAACTGAGCGTCTCGGGCGTCATCACCGGCGTTGCGCCGATCATGCCGAGGCGATCGAGGACGCGTGCCTGAACGACTTCGGGCCAGGTGCGCCCGTCGACCGCGGCCTCGATTGCGCCGACCGTTGCGAAACCGTCGTTTGAGTACGACCATTTCGTGCCCGGCTCGAAAAGCGTTTTCGCTTTCGCTAGCGCGACGAGGTCGTAGCGCCAGCCAGGCGCATTCGAATAGTCGTCCGGCAGTCCGGCCGTGTGCGAGAGCAACTGGTGAACGAGGATCGGCTTGCGACCGGAATCGATCGAGAACCACGGCAGATAGCGCGTCACGGGCGCGTTCAGATCGACCTTGCCGGCGTCGTTTTCTTCGAGCAGCGAAAGGGCGGTCATCGACTTCGTGATCGACCCGATCGCAAAGCGGGTCGCGGGCGTGACTGGTGCCTTGGCATCGACGTTCGCGTAGCCGAAGGTCAGCACGCGTACCGTGTGCGTGCGATCCGTGATCGCGAGCGCGAGCCCGGGCGTCCCCTGATACGCCATTGCAGCCGGCGCGGCCGCGGTGATCGCCGCGATCGCATCGTCCATCGTCGGCGGCGCCTGCGCGCCGGCGGCCGGCGTGGCCTGCGCGCCGGCGGTCAGCGGCGCGGCGATCATTCCGAGGACGGCGAGGGCGAACGACCCGGTGCGAAGGATGCGCATGATTCTCTCCAAGCGTGATGCGTTAGCCCGTTCCTAATCGACCCGCAGTTCGGCGATTCCGCTAAAAAATCGCACAGCGGTTCGATTGGCGCACGGCTTACGCGGTTGTGCACGTGAACCTCCCCTTTCTCCGGACAACGTGGCGAGGGAATGGACAAATGTCCGATCCCACGCCGTTCTTACGTGTTTACTAGCGATTTCGGGGCCGTTCTCTAATCTGGTATAAATTTTACCACATTAAGCCAATCGGCGATTGTTGCGCGGCCGGCACGGTGTCGTGGAGATTTGTTTGTGCAAAATTATGTTTTGTTGTGCAGGATTAAATCTTCTGACTGTAGCATCCGCCCGCTTCGCCGAGATCTGCCGCGTTTCGGACGTTTCCGAGGAGATTGTGAATGAAAATCCGCCTCTTTTCGTCATTTCTTGCCGTGCTTTTGGTCGCAAACCCACTTGCGGTGCAGGCGCAAGCCACTGCCCCCGTGGGGTCGATTTCCGGCGTCGTGACGACCTCGGACGGCGCGCCGATCGCGAACGCGCAGGTCTCGCTCGAGGGCGCGCACGGGCCGTCCGGAGCGCGCACGGCAGCTGACGGCTCGTTCTCGCTGAACGGCATCGCGCCCGGCGTCTACTCGATCGCCGTCGCGCGAAGCGGCTTTGCTACGGCCCGTCAGACCGGTATCGCCGTTACCAGCAACGCGGTGGTCAACGTGCGGGTGGCGCTGGCACAGTCATCGTTCTCGTCGCTGCGCACGATCGGGTCGACCTCGACGACGTTCGGCGGAAAATCGCAGATCAATACCTCGACGTCAGCGGTCTCGACGATCTCGGCTCAGGCGTTTCTCGATCAGGGTCAAACCCAGATCCAAGAGATCCTCAATGAAACGCCCGGGATCATCACGACCCATTTCGAGTCAAACGGCGCTTCCGAAGGCTCCGATGAAGAAGTGCAGATCCGTGGCGGACTGCCGTATGAGACGGAATCGCTGATCGACGGCCATCCGCTCTCGATCGGTGCGAACGGAAATTACAATCCGCTGCTGATCAGCCCGGGGATGCTGCAGAACATCGAGATCGTCAAGGGCCCCGGGTCCTTTCCGACCGAGATCAACGGAGCGATCAACGGGACGGTCAACTACCGCACGCTCGAACCGACCCGGACGCCGGAACAATCGGTGACGTTCGGGAGCGATCAATACGGCGGCCTGACGACGACCCTGCGCGCGACGGGTTCGCTGCCGAAACACGTCATCGATTACGCATTCGCTTACTCGACGAACGGTACGCCGGGGGCGCTGCTCAACTACCCCGCGGCCAGTGGGACGACGAACTTCTCGGATCTTGGCGCAGCGCCGTATTTCATCAACGGCCAACAGATCGCCGCGCCGACGATCTGCGATGCGGTATCGCCCTGCCTTCCTTCGTCGACGCCGCAGTACATCGGCTATCCCGGCGAGATCAGAGTCTCGCAGCCACTTTATTTCTGCTGCAGCCCGCTCAATACCGGGTTCCATCAGACCAATGAGCTGGCCAAGATCCGTTTCAACATCACCCAGCAGACCGCGCTCACGCTGACCTATCTCGGCGGCGCGGATGCGTTCGACGACAACGGCTCGATTCTTGAAGACTTTCGAGGCGGTGGGGTCAATTTTTTCAACTTCGAACCACCGGCCGGATATACGGGCTCCGTCCCGGCGGGGGCGCAAGCGTTTTTCGACGACAACGCCGGAATCAACGAGTCGGCCGCATCGCAGACCGGGCTCTTTCAAACGGAGCTGCGGTCGGCATTCGGAAACGTGACGTTCCTCGGGCGCTACTACGCAAGTTTCGAGACCAACTTCTTAGCCTCGCCGGGGAATTCCACCTTAGCGCTCAATGCTTGGGGCGGCGTGCCGCTGTGCCCGCTCGGCGATTCCGCCACCCTGACCGGCTGCAGTGTTCCCGGCGGTGGGATCGTGGCACCGACGGAGACGTATTATAACAACACCCCCGTCACGATCGGCGGGACCGGCGGGGATGTGTTAGATCAGACCAACGCCGATCACTCGCGCGGTGAATCGTTCGAGTTCGATCTACCGAGCGGAGCGAATACCTACTCGGTGTCGTTCGATCGGAACAATCACGATTCAAGCGAATTCGCCGACGCGCCTGATATCTACGGCTTCGTCGGCTACGAGCTTGCACCAGGCTCGGGGCAACAGTTTACGACCTATGCGCTCAAAGCGCAACTCGCGATCGTCAAGGGGCTCTCGGCGACGGTCGGCGATTACTTCATCAATTACAAGAGCCACTTCTCGGGCAACGGCGGCGCGACATACGGCGATTCCTCGGATAGCGACAATGCCCCGCGCGTCGCGTTCGAAGACCGTATCAACACCGACACGTCGGCGCGTTTCAGCGCCGGTGCCTCGATTGCACCGCCGTTCATCAACCTGCTCTCGGCTCCGCCCGCACAGCCGCAACCGAACGTTGCGGGTGCGGCGACCTATTACACGCTGAACCTCAACAACGGTCTGGTTAAACCCGAGACGGCGTTCGGATACGATCTCGGTATCGATCGCCGCCTCGCGTCCCACGTCACCCTCACGGGCGACATTTACCTGACGAACGTGTGGAATTCGTTCCTGCCCCAAACCTACCAGGACGGCACGTATACGGCGACCAGCGGTGCAGCGACCGGTAACACGAAGCCGCTCTTCGTCACACAGACCGGGAACCTTGGACAATCCCGCTATGAGGGCATCGAGGCTGCCGTTGCGAGCGATCCGGTCGCCGGCTTCGGCTACAAGATCCAAGGTGCGCTGATGCGTGCGTATCCCTACAACATCTCGAATTCGCTCTACGCGACGGCCTCCGGTCCATATTCGACCAACCTCGCGGTGATTCCGAACGTCAACTACCAGCCGAGCGGCGGCATCGGGTTCAACGGCATTGGCGCAACGAGCGGTCGTGTCCCCTATTCGCAAGGCTACGCCGAGGTCAATTACAAGAGGAATCGCTGGTATGGGAACATGGGTGTGACCTACTACGGCCCGAACAACACCTACAACAATCCAGCCTTCGGGGTCGTGAGCGGAACGCTCCGCTATCAGCTCGCGAAGCGCGGTTCGATCCAGTTCTCGGGCTACAACATCACGCAGGCGTACGCGACGCCGTATGAGGTGTTCTTCGGCGGCATTCCGGTGCCGCTCGTCAACGGCATCCACGGCGCGACGAGCGGAAACCTCGGGACGACCGACTCCGGCAACATCGGCCCCGCGACGTACCGACTACTCTTCACGCAGGCCCTCGGCCGCTAAGCCGTGAGGCCGATCAGGTCCACCGTGGCGAAGCGTTCGAGTGCCTGCGCGCTCGCCGCGGTGGTCCTTTCGGGTTTGCTGACGGGAAGCGCTCCCGCGGCGGCCCCGCTCAAGCCGCTGACGTTCGATGCGCTGCGGGGTCTCGTGACGATCGAGCAGCCGCAGATCTCGCCCGACGGCACGCGTGTCGCGTACGTACGCAAAACCGCTGATTACAAAGCCGATGAGGTCATGACCGAAATCGATCTGGTCGACGTCGCGACCGGCGCGAAGCGCGTGCTCACGCGCGATCGCAAGGGCATCGGCGCGATCCATTGGTCGCCAAGCGGAGATCGGCTCGGGTTCACCGCCGCCACCGGCACGGACAAACTGCCGCAGATCTTCTCGCTGCCGATGGACGGCGGCGATCCGCTTCAACTCACCACCTCGAACGGCGGCGTTGAGGATTTCGCCTGGAAACCCGACGGCAGCGCGCTCGTGTACGCGGCGACCGATCCGCCGGCACCGGCGAAGCCGGAGGGATTCGAGCCCGCATTCTTTGTCACGGACGAGCACTTCTTGACACGCCACCCCACGCTTGCGGTCGCGCTGTGGACGGTGCACAGTGACGGCACCGGCGCAAAGCGCCTCACGACGGGGACGCTTTCGATCGGTCATTTCGGGGATTTCGCCTATACGCCGGACGGCAAGACGATCGTCGCCGCGCTCCAGCCGGACGGCATCTTTGCGCACTTGACGCAAACCAAGACGATGCGCGTCGACGCCGCGACGGGAGCGGCCGTGGCGGTCGTCGCGAGCGGAGTCGACGCCGGCGGCCCGCTCTCGCCCGACGGAACCGCGGTCGCGCTCGGGATGCCGCGCCACGCCAGCCTGTATTTACAGAACGATGTGAGCGTGCGTCGCCTGAGCGACGGTACCGAACGCTTCAACGGCAAGAGCATCGACCGCAACGTGCATTGGGCCGGCTGGACACCCGATTCCAAAGCGCTCTTCGTCGCGACGAGCGACGGTGTGCGTGACGTGCTGTGGCGCCTTTCGGCAGACGGCACGGCGAAAAAGGTCGACCTCGGCGACGTGGATTTCACCGGCAGCGGGACGATTGCGAACAACGGCGCGCTCGCCTTCGTCGGCGCGACGCAAACGGATCCCGGCGATATCTACGTGCTGCCGGCCGGGGCACCGCAACCGAAGAAACTGACCGATGAGAATCCGTGGCTTGCCGGGTACGCACTCGCTCGCCGCGAGCGCTTCGATTGGACGAGCGATGGACGCACCTGTGCCGGTGTCTTGACGTATCCGATCGGCTACGATCCGGCGAAGAAGTATCCGCTTGTCCTCACGATCCACGGCGGCCCGGTCGACGCGTCGACGTGGGACTTCAGCCGTGTGCCGGAGATGCTGGCGGCGCACGGCTATCTCGTCTTTCAGCCGAATTATCGCGGCAGTGATAATGCGGGCGATGCGTTCTTGCAAGCGATCGTCGGCGATGTGGCCAGCGGCCCGGGCCGCGATAATTTGGCCGCCGTCGATGCGCTCGAGAAGCGCGGCATCGTCGATACGACGCGCGTCGCCGTCGGCGGTTGGTCGGCCGGCGGTCTGCAAACGTCGTGGCTGATCGGCCACGCAAACTTCTGGCGTGCGGCCGTGACCGGCGCGAGCATTGACGATTGGTTCGAGCAGGCCGTGCTCTCGGACATCAACGAAGAATATACACGCGTCTTCTTCGGCGGCGAAACGCCGTGGACGGACGCCGGGCGCAAGCGCTACGCCGATGAGTCGCCGATCACGTACGCCGAGAAGATCACGACGCCGCTCTTGATCCTCAGCGACATCGGCGACCAGCGCGTGCCGATCACGCAGTCGTTTCAACTCTATCGCGCACTGCACGATACCAGCAAGACGGTCGAGTTCGAAGCATTTCCGCGCCGCGGACATGTCCCGCCCGATCCGGTCGACGACGAGAGTGTGATGAAAGCCTGGGTCGGATGGTTCGAGCGGTGGTTGAAGTGAGGGGGCTCTACGGCTCGATCGCGCTTGCGGCGGCGTCGCTGGGCATCCTCGCGGCGAGCGCCCCGGCGCCGCTCACCCTCGCCGATCTGCGCGCGACCGTGCAGTATAGCGACGTCCAACTCTCGCCCGATGGGCGCTTCGTCGCGGCGGTCGAAACGCGCGCGGACTTCGAGACGAATGAGCTCGTTCCGGCGCTCGTGCTCATCGATGTCGCGAACCGTGCGAAGCGCACGCTCACCGTCGATCGTGCCGTCGTCGGCTCGCCGCAGTGGTCGCCGTCGGGCGATCGGCTTGCCTTCGTGAGCCTCGATGAGAAGAAGAAGCCGCAAGTGTTCGCGCTGCCGATGAACGGCGGCGAGGCCCAGCCGCTCACCGCCGCGCCGAACGGGGTGCGCGTCTACGCCTGGAGCCCCGATGGCAAACGGATCGCGTACGTCACGACCGACGATCCGCCGAATAAGACGGCGATCGAAGCACACGACGACGGCTTTGCGATCACGCAGCAGCCGTTTACGGCGCACGGCGCCGTCCTCTCAGCGCACATTTGGATCGTTGGGAGCACACCGGCGAGCGCGAAGCGGCTGACGAGCGGGAGCTGGAGCGTCGCGCCGGTGAGCCGGCTCATGTGGCGCCCCGACGGGCGCGCGATCGCGTTCACCTGGAACACCGACGGATCGTTCAACTTCCGGGGCCGTACCCGCGCCGCGGTCGCAAATACGGAGACGGGAGCGGTGGCGTATTTCGGCCCGCTCGGTTCGCGAGATCCCGTCTACGATGCAGCTGGAACGCACGTGGCCTATCTCTTGGGCAATGCCGTCGCCGCGCTGCAATCGGATCTGGTGATCGCGGATGCCGATGGAACACATGCGCGCAATGTGACCGCACGGCTCGATCGCAGCGCGGCGAATCCGATCTTTCGCGCTGACGGCGCGGTCATCTTCGGTGCCCCCGACGGCACGCGCTGGCGCGGCTACCGCGTGCCTCCGGGCGGATCGCCGGCCGCGCTTCCGCTGGGCTCCGGGCTCGATCCCACGGCCGTTTCGTTTTCCACCGCACGCGACGGCAGCATCGCGTTCTCGTCAGCGACCGTGCGCGATCCATCCGAAGTCTTCGTCCTCAAAGCGGGCGCCCGCGCGGCGACCGCGCTGACGGCAGCCAACGCCGCGATCGCCGCGCACCCGATGGGAAGGCAACGCACGATCGCCTGGACGAGCCCGGACGGTATCCCGCTCGATGCGATCGTCACCGAACCCCTCGGCTTCCAACCCGGCAAGACCTATCCGCTCGTCCTCTACATCCACGCTGGCCCGACCGATGCATCGACCGTCGGCTTCGATGAAATTCGAGAGCTCATGGCCGCGCACGGCTGGCTCGTGCTCGAACCGAACTACCGAGGCAGCAACAGTCTGGGGGCGAAGGGAATCGCGACGTCGCTCGGACACCCGGCATCGATCGCGGGCCGTGACATCATGGACTCGCTCGCGATCGTCGAGCAGCAGTACCACGTCGATACCAAGCGCATCGGCGTCTCGGGCTGGTCGGCCGGTGGCTGGATGACCTCCTGGCTGATCACGCACGACACGCGCTGGTGCGCTGCGTTCGAGGGTGCTGCGCTCGATTCGGTGCGCAACGCCGCGACGCTCGGCGACATCGACAACTACACGAACATCTTTATCGGGGGCGATCCGTGGAGCGATCCGGCGGCGATGCAGCGGGCGATCGACGAGTCGCCGCTGACGTTCGCCGATCGGGTGAAGACGCCGACGCTGATCCTCACCGATGCCGGCGACCAACGCGTCCCGACGCCCACGGCGTATGAGTTCTATCACGCGTTGCGTGCAGCCGGCGCTCCGGTCCAGTTGCTGATCTACCCGGTCGACGGGCACTTCCCAGCCGATCCGTTGCACAACGAAGACGTCGCGCGTCGGTGGATCGACTGGTTCGACGCACACTTCGCCGCGCCGATCGGCGCTTTACCGAATGGGGGTTAGCGCCTTAATGCGCATCGTTATTAACGTCGTGAGAAACATCGTCGTCGCCGCGCTGGCGATCGTCGTGCTGGCACTGGGCTGGATCATCGTCTCCGATCGCTTGGCGCAGCCGCCGCCGGCCGACACCGCCCCGCTGATCTCCAAGGCCGCGCAGTATCATGCGCGTATCGAGCGCGACACCTGGGGGGTGCCGCACATCTTCGGTGCGACCGACCCGGATGTTGCGTTTGGGTTTGCCTACGCCCACGCCGAGGACGATTTTGCAACCATCCAGGAGGCGATCTTGATGTCGCGCGGCTCGCTCGGCGCGGTGGAGGGCTCCACTGGTGCGATAACCGATTATCTGGTGCGCCTCTTCCGCATCAGAGAGAGCGTCGCCGCCCATTACGACCGTGAGTTGCCGCCTGACGTAAAGGCGGTGCTGCAAGCCTACGCCGACGGGGTCAACTACTACGGCGCCCTGCATCCGGATCAGGTCGCCGCCGGTCTGCTGCCGGTGACCGGCCAGGACGTTGACGCGGGCTTCGCCTTTCGCGCGCCCTTCTTCTACGCGCTCGATCGCGTGATCAATCGGCTGAACGACCCGGATGCCAAGGCCATCTGGCTGGCTCAAGAGTCGGCCGGCCTGCCCATGGGATCGAACTCAATCGCGGTGGCGCCGGTCAAGTCCGCGGACGGTGCGACTCGGCTCTTGGTCAATGCCCATCAACCCTACGCGGGCCTGGGTGGTTTTTACGAGGCGGTGCTGGATTCCGGCCAGGGCTGGCATGTCGCCGGCGGCTTCTTCCCCGGCACGCCGTTCATGCTCCACGGTCACAACGCCCATCTCGGGTGGGGCAACACCGTCAACCTACCCGACCTCACCACCGTCTACCGGCTGGCGATCAATCCCAGCAATCCAAACGAGTACCGCCTCGACGGGACGTGGCGGTCGCTTGAAAAGAAGGATGCGGCCCTGCGGGTGCACATCTGGGGGCCAATCTATTGGACCGTGCACAAGGACCTCTTTTGGAGCGTCCATGGTCCGGTATTCAAAACCGACCACGGGGTGTTCGCGCTCCGCTACGCCGGTATGGACGAGGTGCGTCAACCGCTCCAGTACTATCGCCTGGACAAGGCCAGAAACCTCGCCGAATGGCGTGCGGCGATGGCCCTGCAGGCCCTGCCCAGCATCAATTACACCTACGCCGACGAGACTGGGACGATCGGCTTCGTTTATAATGCTCAGTTCCCGAAGCGGCAAGCGGGCGTGGACTGGAGCAAAGTGCTCCCCGGCGATCGCTCCGACCTGATCTGGCATGGCTACCTGCCCTTCAACCGGGTGCCGCAGATCTGGAAGCCGCGCTCGGGCTACGTGTTCAACTCCAACAACACGCCGTTCCTAGCCACCGGCCCGGGCGACAACCTCAAGCCTGCCGATTTCTCGCCGACCATGGGCATCGAGACCGACACGACCAACCGGGCCCAGCGGGTCGAGGAGACCTTTGGGGCCGATCCGCACATCACGGCCGATGCCTTCCGCCGCTACAAGTACGACATCAGCTATTCGGCGCGCTCGACGATGGCCCAGGTCATCGCCGAGGTGTGCCGGGTCGATCCTGGCGGAGACGCGGACTTGCGCGCTGCCCAAGGCCTGCTGAAGGCTTGGGACCGCCGTGCCGATATTCACAGCCGCGCCGTAGCCCTCGCGGTGTTCATGGCCTACAACACCCCCGCCCTCTGGGGCCGAAAAGACAGCCTGAAGCCCATCGATGCCTTACGTAAGGCGATCACGTCGCTGAAGACGCATTTCGGCCGCATCGATCCCGAATGGGGCCAGGTCAACCGCTTCCAGCGCGGGACGTACGACGTCCCACTTGCCGGCGCGCCGGACACCTATAAAGCCGTTTATGGCCATCTCCAGAAGGACGGCACCCTGACCGCGGTCATGGGCGACGCCTTTATCATGTTCGTCACCTGGGATCGGCACGGCAAGCTTTCGTCTCGGAGCATTCATCCGTTCGGTTCGGCCATCATGGACCCGAAGTCCAAGCACTACGCCGACCAGTCCCCGCTCTTTGTGGCGGAGCAGACCAAGCCGGTGTTGTTTACGCGAGCGCAATTGGCCGGGCACGTGGAAGCGGACTATGCGCCGGGCGAGCGCCACTAACGCCCGTCACGTGCACCAGGGAGATTCGCCGGACGGCCATCGAGCGAGAACAAACGCGGGGCGGATAGCGCGACGCCGAATTGGCTCGGTTCTTTTTGCCGCATTTCTGCTGCTCGGCGTCCTGGTCGTTGCTGCGATCACGTACCTCAAGCCGCTCGCGTATCTCGAGCCGCAGCGACTCGTCGACATCGGTGGGCGGCGGCTGAATCTCTACTGCACGGGCAGCGGCTCGCCGGCCGTCGTTTTGGACGCCGGCTTCGGCAGCCCGATGTGGACATGGGCGCTCGTGATCCCGGCGCTCGCAAAGCATTCGCTCGTGTGTGCCTACGATCGCGCCGGGATGGGCTTTAGCGATCCATCGGTCATGCACCGGGACGCCGACGGCATCGCGGCCGAGCTGCACGCGCTCGTTCACCGCGCGGGTATCCCCACACCGTTCGTCCTCGTCGGCCATTCGATTGCGGGGCTGTACACGCGCGCGTACGTCGCGCGCTATCCGGCGGATGTCGCGGGGCTCGTCCTCGTCGATCCGTCGTTTCCGTTTCAAGAAGAGGCATTCGAAACCGTGTCGCCGGCCGTCCGGTCATCCATGCATGCAGCGGCCGAGCAAACTCAATTCAATCCGTCGCTGACTGCCGAATTGCGTTGTTTTCTTGGCGACCGGGACGGTCGTGAGCTGGACAGCCTGGAAGTCGCGCACGAATCCCTTTCCCTCGGCGCCCTGCCCTTGATCGTCCTTACGGCCGGAAACATCCAGTCCTATCCGGGACTCTCTTCAGCGCAGGCGGGGCAGATGCATGACGTCTGGACGCGCGGCCATGACCGTGTTGCTGCGCTTTCATCTCGGGGAGTGAACCGCATCGTACCGGGCGCAGGCCATTACATTCAGCTCTATCGCCCATCGGCGGTTATCTCCGCCGTCGATGAAATCGTCGATCAGGTTCGCTTCCGATAGCAGAAAAGCGAGGACGACAGCAGTGGTGGAGGGTATCTGCTGCCGTCGTTCGTTCGACGATAGCTCCTTCGCGAAGGTTCCTCACATTTCGGAAACCTTCCGCTCATCTTCGGCGCGTAGCCTCATGGCATGGAACTTGATACGGCAACGACCACGACGCGTGCCGCGCTCGCCGCCCGCGATCAACTCGGTACGGCGAGCCGCCTCGCCGCCACGAACGAACAAATGATGGCGCCGGTCGCGCGCGCCGCCGTCTTTGAGGAAGCGCTGCTTGCCGCGCTGCGCGCACGCTTCAACGAATTGCGGAGCGTGGCGAAATGACGGAACTCGATCTACTCGATCGTGCTGCCGCCGGGATGGCGGTGCAACGCGATCTCTTGGATCTCTCGGCGCGCAACGTCGCCGCAGCGCAAGCCTCGACGCCCGGCCATCCGTTCGCGCGGCTGGTCGCCGACGTGACGACCGACGGCGATGGGAACGACGGCGAAGGCGATGATAGCGATGCGCTCGGCGCTAGCGACGACGACGCGATGGGAGGCGGTGTTTCGCTCCCGCAAATTCGCGGAGTTCATCGCGAACGCGGGAGCGGCGATCCGCTCACGGAGTTGATCGCCGTGCTCGACGCACAGCGCGCCTATGAGTCCGATGCGTCGCTCTTCGATACGGGTAAGCGGATCGTCGAACGCACGCTCGACTTGGAGCGCTCGTAATGCACGTCGACGCGATCGTTCCCGACGCTCCGCCCACCCTTCCGGATGCGCGGCCGGCTCTTCCCGACCGCACCGACGATGCGAGCGCGTTCGGGGGCATGCTCGATGCGGCCGGCGCGCGGCTCGATGCCGCCGATCGTGCCGAAGCTGCGTTCGCCGGCGGCAGCGGCGGCTTACAAGAGATGGTCGTGGCGCGCGCCCAAGCCGACGTGGCGTTACAGATCGCCGCGGCTGCGGCGCAGCATGCCGTGCAATCGATTAACACGCTCTTGGGGATGCAGGTATGAATCGCGATCTCCTCGCGCGGTTCGCCGCGATCCCCGCGCGCACGAAAGCGATCGCCGCCGTAGCGTTGGCCGTCACAATCGGCCTTGCGGGCGCCGCTTTTTCGCTGACGCGTGATACCCGCGTTCCGCTGTTCGCTTCGCCGCTCGAGGCCGATCAGTTGCTCGAAGTGCAGACGCAACTCGCCGCATGGAACGTTCCTTTTGCGCTGGATGCAGCGAACGTGCGGGTCGATCGTGGCCGGCGCGCGGACGTGCTGCTGCGACTCTCGATGGCGGGCGTGCCGCACGCGCACCTCGCGACGACCGAAGAGTTCTTCGCCCATGCGGGCGCGCTCACGCCGCAGAGCGTGCTCGACGCGCAGACCCGCGACGGACTCGCCGACGAACTCGCGCTGGGGCTGCGCGGGCTCACCGGTGTCGCCGATGCGCGGGTCATCGTTGCGCCGGCGAAAGCGGGCACGTATGCGGACGAGACCTCGCACGATGCGAGCGCGAGCGTGCGGCTCACGCTCGTCCCCGGCGCGCGCCTGACCGCGCCGATGGTGAACGGGATCAAAGCCTTCGTCGCGAGCGGCGTCCCGGGACTGGATCCCAGCCACGTAACGGTGCTCGACGATCGCGGCCTCGCCGCGGTCGCCGCCGATTCGGCGGGCGACGATAGCGACGGCGCCGCGATCGCCCGCGATTTGCAGTCCGCACTCGACGCTGCGTTCGGCAGTGGTGCCACGATCGTGCGCGTCCATCGCGACGCGCGCTCCGAGCGCAGCGACGTGCGCGACGTCAAACGTATCCCGCTCGGCGGCCCGATCGTGCGCACCACGAGCGACGAGCGCTTCGCGAGCGACAAGAAACGGTATTCGAAATCGCAGGGCGTCGAGGATCGCGGCAGCGATACGCGCGAGGAAGATCGCGTCGCGCTGCCGGGCTCGACGCGCCGGATCACCGTCGCGGTGTTCGTCGACGTCGCGCGTTCGCTCGATCTCGACAAGATTCGCACGCTGGCCGCGGCGACCGCCGGGATCGATCCCGCGCGCGGCGATGTCGTCAACGTCGAAGCCGTTCGCTTTGCCGCACCGCCGTCCGCGCCGCGGCTCGATCGCTGGGCGATCGGGATCGCCGGGGCGCTCGGGATCGTGCCGCAGACGCTCATTGCGCTCGCGTTGATCGTCACGCTTGCCGTGGGCGCGCGGCCGGCCGCGCGCGTCGTGATGCACGCGCTCGAACGCGCGGAAGTTCGCCGCGTCGCACGCGATGCGATCGGTATCCCGCCGCTGCGCGTGCGCGGCGCGCTCTCAGGCGAACCGCCGCATATCGCGGCCGCGATCATCTCGGCGCTCCCGGCGGCTACGGCTGCGGCCGTGCTCGAGCTGTATCCGGTCGAAGAGCGGAGCGCCATCGTCCGACGCCTTTCGCAAGAACGGTCGCCGTTCGTCCCGCCGCCGGAGGAGCTCTTTCATGTCCGCGGGTGATGCGTTCGTGCCGCTCGCCGATCTGCTCCGCTCGCCGGCCGTTCTCGAGGACGGTTCATCGCAGATCGGCGCTGCATCGCGAATCGACGCCGGCTCGCAGAGAGATGGTGCGTCCGAGATGACGGCGGCAGCGGTATCACCGCCCGAACCACAATCGGAGCCGTTACCGGCGCCGGAAATCGTCGCGGCGATTCGCGAGGCGCGGCTCTTTCGTGCCCGGCTCGCCGATGCACTCGATGCGAAGCTCGAGCGGTTGCTCGCCGGAATCGCAAGCGAGATCGTGCTGCGCGAACTGCGGAGTGCGCCCGCCGAGATCGCGTCGATCGTCGCGTTCATCATTCAGGAATACGGCGCGCCGCCGCTGTGCATCCGGGTCGCGCCCGCCGATGCCGATGCGCTTCGCCCGAGCGACGTGCGCGTCGTGGAAGATTCCACGCTCGATGCGGGCGATGCGATCGTCGTGTTCGGCACGGGGGAGATCGACGCGCGGCTCGGCGTGCGGCTCGCGGCCGTGCTCGAGGCGCTTCGATGAGCGGGTGCGCGCGCGGCAAGATCGACGCGCTCGGCGCGGGATTGCTCTACGCCACGATGCCGAGCGCTCGCGTCGGCGATGCCGCACGCACCGGGGCGCTTCGCGCGCGGGTCATCGCCGTCGACGGCAAACGTGCAACCCTCGCTCCGCTCGGCCCGCTCGACGGCATCGCCGCCGGTGATGTTGTCAGCGCCGATCCCTTCGCGTTCGCGCACGTGCTCGGCACGTCGCTGCTCGGCCGCGCGATCGATGCGAACGGCGCGCCGCTCGACGGCGGCGACGTGCCGCGCGGTCCGCGATTCCCGATCGATGGCCGCGCGGCAACGCCGGATGCGCGCCGTCCGCTGCGCGAGATCTTCTGGACCGGCGTGCGCGCGATCGACGGTCCGCTCGCGTTCGCGCGCGGCGCGCGAATCGGCATCTTCGGTGCGCCCGGGTGCGGCAAATCGACCCTGCTCGAGCGGATCGTCGCCGGTGCGGATGCGGACGCGGTCGTCGCGGGTTTGATCGGCGAGCGCGGCCGCGAAGCGGAACGCTGGATCGCGCGCGCCGGCCCGCGCACGGCGGTCGTCTGCGCGACCGGCGATCGCAGCGCCGCCGAACGGATTCACGCGGCCGGCCTCGCCCTCGCCCAAGCGGAAGCCCTCGCCCGGCGCGGCCTCGACGTGCTGCTGGTGATCGACTCGCTCGCCCGGGTTGCCGCCGCGTCGCGCGAGGTCGCACTCGCCGCGGGCGAATTTCCCGGCCGCGGCGGCTATCCGCCCTCGGTCTTCGCCGGGCTCGCCCGCCTCGTCGAGCGTGCCGGTGCCTTCGCGTGGGGCACGATCACGCTCGTCGCCACGGTTCTCTCCGAGGGCGACGGTACGGACGATCCCGTCGGCGAGGCCGTGCGGGCCGCTCTCGACGGCCATCTGACGCTCTCGCCGGCGCTCGCCGGGCGCGGTCAGTTTCCGGCGATCGATCTCTCGCGCAGCACGAGCCGGACCCTCGCCGGCGTGGCGGCGCCGGGCCACCGGGCAGGCGCTGCGGCGCTGGTCGCGGGCGTCGCCTGGCTCGAGGAGACACGCGAGGCGCGTAGCTTCGGCCTTCCCTCTCCCGGCCCGCGCGCGCAGGCGCTGCTCGCGGCCGAACCCGCGATCCACGCCTTCCTCACCCAGGGCGACGACCCGAGCGCGCCGGACCGGACGCTCAGGGAACTCACCCGAATCGCCGAAACGATCAACTGATGGACGTTTTCTCGGAGATCGCCGCGGTCCAAAGCCGGATCGCGGAAATCACCGGCCTGGCTCCCGATACCGACGCTGCCGATCCGGCGGCGTTCCGGACCGCGCTCTCGCAAGCCGCCGGCGCGGGCGCGACCTCCGGCACCGCCGACGCGACGGCGCTTGCGGCCGCGCCCGTGCCGCCCGAGCAGATCGATGCGCTCGTGCAGCAGAACGCCGCGACGTGGCAAGTCGATCCGGCGCTCGTGAAAGCCGTCATCGCGAACGAGTCCGGCTTCAACGCCAATGCGACCTCGAAAGTCGGCGCACAGGGCCTCATGCAGCTGATGCCCGACACGGCGACGTCGCTGGGCGTGCGCGACGCCTACGATCCGGCCCAAAACGTCGCCGGCGGAACGCGCTATCTCAAGGGCTTGCTCGACCGTTTCAACGGTGATGAAAAACTTGCCGTCGCCGCGTACAACGCCGGTCCGAACGCGGTCGAAAAATACGGCGGGGTGCCGCCCTTTGCCGAAACACAGAACTACGTCCAGAACGTTCTCAGCTCGTACGATCGCTACCGCGCGACTGCGCCGTAGCCTCGCCGCCTGCGCGGCGCTGCTCGCGTTCGGCGCCGCGGCGCCGCGACCCGAGCCCTCGCCGCCGTCGGTCGCCGAGATTCTCGCCGCGTACGATCGCGCGACGCACGCCGCCGATGTGACGACGTCCGAGGAACGCGGCACGCTCGCCGGGGACGGTCTCACCGGCGAATTTCATTCCTGGCGCCACGACGACGACGAGCGCGACGAAGAACGGCTCGGTCCGCGCACCGAGACGACACTGCGCGTCGGCGAGCGCATCTGGGTGCGCAACGAAAGCGGCAACGTGCGCGAGCTCGCCGGGTATCTGCGGCGTCGCGCGCGCACGGAAGATTTCATCGACAGCGGCGCGTTTCTCAAAGCGCCGGAACGCTCGCGTTTCCTCGGGTACGGGACGCTTGCCGGCCACCAAGCGTGGCGCATCGAGGTCAAGGCCGACGGCGGCGAACCCGAGACGCTCTGGATCGATGTCGCCTCGGGTCTGCCGCTGCGTCTGGAGTATCTCGACGGCGACGGTCCGACGACGATCGATTTCTCGGATTGGCACGACGTCAGCGGACGGCAGGTGCCGTTCATGTCGGTGACCTCGGACGGCGATCATCAATTCGACATCGTCGAGCAGACGACGTCGATGACGGTGAACGCGCCGATCGACGCGAGCGAGTTTGCGCCGCTGGCCAACAACGCAATCGAAGCGACCGGTCCGCAGACGGTGCGGCTGCTCGATTTCGACGGTCACGCCGGATGCCGCGTGACGCTCGGGGGCAAGCCGTATTCGTTTTTGCTCGACACCGGTGCGCAGAGCATCGTCGTCGACAGCACCGTCGCACGCCGGGCCGGGATCGATCAAGAAGGCTCGCTCGAGGTGCGCGGTGCGGTGCGCACCGGCGGCCTGCACGTCGTGACGCTGCCCGCGATCGGGATCGGCGGCGCGACGTTGAACGGCATCACGGGGACGTCGATCGACCTTACGGGCTCGACCCGCGGGATGGCGAAATTCGATGGGATCTTGGGCTATCCGTTCTTCGCCGCCGCGCTGGTCGAACTCGATTTCAAACGCGGCGTGATGCGCTTCGGTCCGCCGGGATCGTTCGAGCCGCGCGGCGAGCGCATCGCGCTCGACGTCGATCGCGAACTGCCCGAAGCCGTGCTGCGGGTCGACGGCCGCGTGTCGGCGCCGTTCATCGTCGACATCGGCAATAGCGGCGAACTTCTGATCTACAAGAATTTCGCCGATGCGCATCCGGGGCTCGCAGCCTTCACCGGCAGCGCGTCGCGCAACATCGGCATCGGCGGCAGCACCGCCACGTTCCGCACCCAAGTCGATCGGCTCGAACTCGGCGACATCCCGATGTACCGGCGCACGACCGACGTCGTGCTCGCGACGCAGGGTGCCTTTGCGGATCAAGTCGATGCCGGGAACCTCGGACTCGGCACGCTGCGCGAGTTCGTCGTGACCTTCGATCTCGCGCACAACGCGATGTATCTCGAGCGCGGCCAAGACTTCGACGACGGCGCGCGACGCCACGACACGACGGGGTCGTAATTCGGTAACATCTTCGCGGTACGCTCGCGGCATGGAGGTTACGAGCAACATGCACACGACCGCCGGCGGCGTCGCCGTCGTCACGACTACCCTCGCGCAGACCGATCGCCGCGCACTTTCGCAGGCGTGGTATTCCGCGCTGCATCTCGCCGAGGCCGCGAAATCGTCGCCCGGCACATCCGCTCACCCGGCCGTCGTCGCGGGGCGCAGTGTCGTCTCACCGGAGGCTCGGCGGCACGCCGATGCCGGGTCGCGGGTGAGCAGCGATGCGTCACGCGCGGTGCGGCGGATGGTCGCGGCGCGTCCAGCGGGGATCCCGATGGATCGGCGCATGCCGGTGGGCGGGCTGAGCAGGCGGATTGCAAAGCTCGTTGCCCGGCCGGCCGGTGCACCGCAGAGCCCACGTGCGGCGACCGTTACCGTTCGCGGCGCGCGCGTGCACGTGATCGTGCGCACGCACGGCAACGCGACGCGGATCGTCGCGCTGTGCCCGCCGCCGCTCGAAGCGCGCGTCGCACGCGCGCTCGCGCAGGCCCGTTTCGCGCTCGCGGCGCGCGGCGTGCGCGTCGAGGCGGGCGCGTGATCTCGCGCGCGACGAGCGATGCGCTCGAACGCGTCGCGCAGCGCGCGCAAGACGCGCTCGCCGCGTTCACGCCGGGCTCGGTTCCACAGCGCGGCGCGGCCGTCGGCCCGGCGCCGCGCGCGCAATTCTCGCTCGACCCCCTTAGCGTCACTGCGCCCGCGGGTGCATTTTTCGTGACCGCGAGCGCCGACGGCAGCCCGCGCTACACGCGTGACGGCAGTTTCGCGCTGCGCGGCACCGCGCTCGTCGCGAGCGACGGATCGCCGGTACTCGGCTATTCGGGCGCGAGCGGGCCGGGGACGTTGCCCGCACCGCTGCACATCGATGCGAGCGACGCGGCGCTCGCGCGGCACGCCGATCTCCACCTCGACGCGACGGGTGCGCTGACCTACACGCGTCCCACGATCGACCCGCGCACCGGTGCACGCATGAACGAGCGGATCGTCGCGGGGCGCATCGCGCTCGCGCGCTTTCCGGCCGGCACGGCCCCGACGCGAATCGACGGGACGCACGTCGCTGCCCCGCCCGGCGTGCTGCCGCATCTGGGAACACCCGGCGATGCGAGTTTTCCCGGGCTCACGACGAACGCGCGCGACGGCGGCGGGATCGACATCGACACCGCGCTCGATCGGCTCGCTGACGCCTACACCGCGTTTTCCGCGATGCGCGCGGCGTTCGCCGCACGCGGCGCGACCGACCGCACCGCGACGGAGCTCGTCAAGTGATCGCCGATCTGCGCTTCGCGCCGGCGGGCCGTGAGCGGGTGCGCAGCGCGCGGTTCGTGCCGCGTTCGAGCATTCCGGTGGGCGCGGCATGTCTGGCCGCATCGCGGGCGCGCGAGTGCGTGCGCGAGATCCTCGGCGATCCGTGCGAGATCGTGATCGGCGAACCGCACGCGCTGACCCCGGCCGCCTGGACCGCAATCGCGCGCGGCGCACGCACGTTCGTGACGCCCGGCCGGCTCACCGACGTCGTGCTCGTGATCCCCGAGGCCGATGCGCGGACGCTCGTGTTGCACGCCTTCAACGAACGCGGTGCGGTCGCGAGCGGTCCGTGCTCGGCGCTCGAAGCGCAGGCGCTCGAGCGCATCGCGCAGCGCTGCGCACCGGCCTGGGAGCCGCTGTGCGCCGAGCGCCGCGGCCCGACGACCGCGTGCGGGCCCTCAGCGCTGCCCTTCGCGGTGGCGTATTTCGATATTCGCGTGCGCGCGCCGGTGTCGCTCACGCTGGGCGTCGGCATCGCGCGCGCGCTCCCCGAACCCGGCCCCGGCTCGACGATCCCGCCCGCCTCGCTCGCGGGCGTCCCCATCGCACTGCGCGCCGTCCTTGGCGGCGGCACGCTGGACGCGCGGGCGGTGCTTGCGCTGGCGGTCGGCGATGTCGTCACGCTTAGCACCAAGGTTGGTTCCCCCGGCGCCTTGAACGTCGGCGCCAAGACTATTGCCGTCGGGACCTGCGGGCTCGCCGGTTCCCGGCACGCGTTTCGCGTGTCCGACGCAGGAGTTGTCCGGTAATGGCCGTCTCGGAATCCGCCAAGAATCTCGACATCCTCATGAACGTGTCGCTCACCGT
>Ga0116229_10003554_pt1 | contig 25664 bp, 21 predicted proteins | sample S1TSphgellanicum_3_FD_87313 | JGI IMG/M metagenome (GOLD analysis project Ga0116229, IMG submission 87313) | Host-associated microbial communities from peat moss isolated from Minnesota, USA - S1T2_Fc - Sphagnum magellanicum MG | ecosystem: Host-associated > Plants > Peat moss > Unclassified... | reverse complement strand
CTTTGAACTAAGTTCCCAAAGGGGTGCAAATATAAATAAGACCCCCCATTACTTTTAGTTTGTTCAACATCGGTTTCAAGTATGATTTTGCACCAAAAGTTTGTTCATTTCATTTCATTTCCTGTTTATAGTTTCATAACCTATAAAAATAAAGTTATGTTTACACTTTTGTTTTGCATTTTTTTTGTTATTGTTTTTAATTTCCATGTTCCATTTGGAATTAAATTTAAACATGTATTTGTTATAATTTTGTTTCGATTTTTTTTTACCTTGAAAAAACCCTTTGTTTTTGTAATTTTTGTGCATGTGACAAATGCAAGAAACTCAACTTTAAAAAAATGAAATTGTTGTTTTCCCATGAAGATAATATCACACACAATATCCCCAACCTCTTTCACATTAAAACCAATTTGTTCAAACACATGGGATTATTTAAATGTAAAAATCACCCATTGGGCGATGCCCAAATAATTTTAACACACATTTTGAAAAATAATTACAACATCACATTATTTAAAAGGAATCCCAATAGACATGACTGAGTGGGATGCATTGAAAAATTGGTTTATTTAATGTAAATATTTCTAATGTTGATCATTAGATTATTAGTGATTTGTAGATCTTCTAGAATGTTGACCACCAAAAGCTCCATGTATTTCAATCCCATTACTAAATAGTGTTATCATTTGATATTCACACATAAACACATGGATCTATTTTTTACACATTCCCAAATCACTTTAAAACCAACATGGATATTAACAATAACCTAAAACAAAAAAATGTACACAAGAATGTAAAAATTATAGATTTTATTTGATTGTGAATTTGAAATTCTAATACATCCAACACTAGAGTATTCATCATCTTTATAAAAACCCACGTATTGATATGAACCTTTCATTGTCCATCATCGATGCATCTTCAACATCCATGAACTTAGAGAAAAAAGATTGTTTCCTTTCTTCACAACCCACATGAACATCATAGAACCAATTCATGTGATCAAATCAATCAAATTATCCATCTTGAGCTTGGATTGTCATAGGTTAGTGATCATTTTCAAAACGTTATATATATTTCAATTTGAAACCAAACAATCCTAAATGTTTAATGGGTTAAATAAACATGAAATTTTTTGTTAAATGTGCAACCCACTGAACTAAACCCAAATTTTCATAATCCTTATAATTTATTTGCAAACATTAAAGCATGCAAAATTCATTTTTCAATAATGAATTAAAGGCCATCATTGTTTTGAACAACTTGTCTAATAAATAAATCTTCATCTAATAATGCAAGAAACTTGGGGGGGACAACATTTGTAAAGTTCAAATTTTCATGAACATGTAAACATTGGGTTGAACATCTTCCTATCACATTCATCCATAATTAAAGAAGCAACAAAAATAAGAACTTACTTTTGAATTGCCTTCAAACTCTTGTGGCATGGGTCAAACATGATTGCCATCATGTTGTGCCCTTGACAACTAACTTTTTTTACAAAAAGGTGCTAGAACTTTAATCACATAACCTAACATGCATAACTTCATAGCTTGATGGTTTAAGTCAAAAATCTCCCCAAATCAAAAGTTGATGAAATGCTTCAAATATTAAACAAACTTTTCCTTGCATATTTTGCATCAAATTAAATGCAATAGCTAATATATCAAATGACAACCAAAGCCCATTAGACTAATTCAATATGCATTAAATTACCATGAACAATAGTGTGTTAATTAAAGTCCTTGTGATTGCCCAAGTTTGACCATTTAACACCCATTCTTACAAATGGGTTCTTTGATATCCATTAGAAATGTTAATTGCATTCATGTATACAAGAATCTTTTGAAATAAAATGACATGTGATGCAAATTTATTTTTCATTGATGTTTCAAATTTCTTTAATTATCTAATTGAACCTTAGTTGAACATGTTCCACATGTGTTTCCCTCCACTCCTTACCACATTTTCCCAATTTTTTTGTCCAAGTAATTATTTTTTATAAGGTGGTTACAAGGTAGGGTGATTCATTTTTTGTGTTAAAATGCATTTACATGCTATTAACATATCATAAAATCAATAATATGTCAAATTTGTGATTATATTCAGATTGTTAGCTTGAATATGAATACATTTATATTAAAAAATTATGACATATATGCACCAAATGTATAATATTCGAATTTTCAAATTGAAAATTAAGGATTGGTTTTCTATCTATGCCTTTTTTTAACATGCATTTTTGTGTATGGTTTTTATTTGGGATATTTTATAAGTACTCAACATATGATATATTAAAAAAATAGGAACATGGATGCAAAAAGTTTGCTAGAAAACCTTAACAAAAGAAGTAATGGACCTTTGAATCGTTTAAAATGGACCATATTTTCATAAGTCCACATCATAACCAATCTTTGGTGGATTTCAATTCATTTTTTTAACATGTATGTTAAAAAGTTTTTTAAAATGGTTAATTTTAATTCATTAACCACCATTAACTAATGATATAGCACAATAAATTTCCATTTTAACATTCTCGTGTGGACTTTTAGGGAGTGGTGTATCTATTAAGAAATCATCTAAACTTGCAATCACCATATTCAAATTCATCTCTTACAATCAAGGACAAACCTTAATGTCATTTGTGGCATATTGGGTTGTTTTAGACATAGCATGCCCCACATGTGCCCAAAAATGGAGCTATAGCAAATCTAAAAAAACGCATCCAACAACATTTTTCAATGAATTATAGTCATGGTTCTTAGGTTTGTTCCATTGTCCTTCACAAATGTAATCATTTTGTCAATAAACACAAAAAAAACCCAACAAGATGTTTCATTTGTTCAACCATTACAATACCCATTGTGCTTTCAATAATGAACAACCCCATTGTGACATGACATGATTGTTAAGAGGTATTGATGACTGAAATGATGAGAGAAAATGCATCAATACTGTCACATGATATCCACAAATCAAATGTTGTCATGCAAGTAATACATCCAACGTCCATGGTTCACAAGTTTTGTTCATAGTTTTTATAACCATGCCATATATAATTTCATTCACCAGTTGTGTCTAAAAGGCCTTTGATAGGACCTCCCCACATTGACATAACAACAAACATCTTTGAAAATTGATAATGGACATTGACATGTAACAATATGTAAATGTAGTTATTTTTTAAAACATTATAGTGTAGGATCTTGCTTACCATAAGGCATAACCAAAGGATTTCGTGATCGAATATGGGGTTGGACATTTCTTTCATCCAAATGCTTGGTGCCCACCTTTGTGATTTTTTTATTATAAAAGATCAACATTCCACTTGGTAAGTTCTTGAAAGTGATGAATGTTCCTTGTCACATGGTCATTCCAACCCATCCATGTGTGTTGTTTAAATCAATGGTGATGTTATCACTAGAATAACACACAATGCAATGCATCACTTGCACATCATAAATATTCAACTTAAATCCATCATGCCTAGTAGTGTGTTGTTTTGTTGTAGTCAACTTAATAGTTGAATTTTTCTTGTAATTGTACAACCAATGGTTACCACATGGCTATGTCTTTTGGATTGGATGTCATGACCTTTGAACCAAGGCCAATACCCTAATGACCAAGTAGGGTGGCAATTTCCTAATTTTTTTTAGAGAGTGAAAAGTGGTTGTTGCCAATTCCTTCAACCATGTTTTTCATACAAAACAAAACAAAAATCGCTACAAGTAAAAATATAAAAATACATGTTAAATTGCTTAAATTGCACTTTAAACTAAAGTTCATTTTCATAAGCTTTCTATTTAACAACTCAAAATCAAAGTTCAAAGTTGGAGTTTGTGATGTCTTTTACCAATTTCTTGAATCCTTGCAATAAGGCATTACTAATAGGTTGAATGTAAAACAATTGACCATGAAGCACTTAATAGCTACAACCATACATTCTATGTACTTTAAGTTAATAGTTGTTGTTATTTCAAACATACTTCACATGTATTTACATTTAGGAGATACATAGGGCATCCATGAACTTGGCATGCAACATATTCTCAATAAAGGTTTCATAGTTCAACAATATCCCATATCACATAATCCTACAAGTATCTCAAGGAATAATATGAAAGATTGTTTAACACAATTTTTATTTAGCACATTATATGAATTTTCATAATCAATTAGTTGACCAATGACAAATGTTGGTCATTTTAATTGATAGGTTGATAATTGGTATGTCATTTAGCAAGAAGAACATATTTGATCTTCGAAGAAAATCCATTTGACTTTATGCAATGCAAGGTAAAACCCAACATGAAACTTGATAGGACATTTATAGTTTCAAAAATTATGCCAAATCCATCATCAAGAGTTTGACCCTTTGCAATTGGACTAACATGTTGATGCAAAACCACTTGTTAAATGCAACTAGGTTTCAAAACCATTTAAACTTGAAGATAACATGTTAACAAATAAAGTTATTGAAAGACATATTTTGCCAAATCAATTTGCACATGCCTTACACATCCAAGATTCTATCCAAAATCTGAACAAATGCAATTGAAAGATCAAGTAAGATGATTTGCTAAAATTAACAATTAGACTCAACAATTGTATCTTATTCATGTAAAACTCAAACTTGCATTGGAACTATCATAAACTTATATGACAAAATACCAAAGTAACTATTAGAGTCCAAATAATGAAGCTGCAAAAAGTTGAGCAACTTGTTCCAATAATATGAAAACATTTTTTATTAGTAATATCCCATATTTGAAGTACCTACATTGGTACTTTCACCTTCTTGAGTGAGTTTCATAAAGATTAAAATTGATCTCTAAGAAACTTCTAAATCAAGGTGGCTAAATCCAAATCTACTTAATTATTCTATGGTTTTTTTATAACAACTGCATTCAAGCTTACATGAACAATTACATAAGAATACATTTTTGTATGCAATTATAGTCCACAAGATGGATGAAAGCATGGTTATAGATTTCTTTGTGATTTGTACTTAGCAAGAAATAGTAATTCAACAATCTTGTGCAAGACTTCAAACACCCATGATACACTTTAAAATGATACCCACATTCATCATCATGGCCAACAAACCTACATTAAAAAACTATATTCCTCCTTTTCCTTACTCCTTAGCCCACTAAACTAACCTTTGAAAAACCTCATCAACAATTGCTTGTTGCTTGTATTACAAATCTCTTCACCATTAAAGTTCCAACTCAAGGATGAAGATGTGTTTTGTCTTGAAACAATGTGTGCACTAATCTATTTGTCTTCTTCTTCCTAACTTGAATCATGGAACTAAAAAGTTCTGGTAGTGCAACAAGCATAAAAAAACAACATCTATACTCCTATGGATCATGAAGAATTCCTTTCTTCTACCTCAAGCCCTAGGGTTTGCAACAAAAGAAAGAACTTATTGACAATATCATATTGCTCACAAATGTCTAGCAAGCGCTTCGTGGCAACGACAATGATCCTCTTCCTCAAACTTGTTTAAAACTTGACCTCTAATCTCGATCTTGTAACTAATTTTCACACATAATTTCTATGATTTTCACAATCTAATCAAGCTTTGGTTCTTGATTGATTTCAAATGAATTGTTGCACCCAAGTGCAACCATAATTTGTTGATGGTAATGAAAGCTTTAGTTTTTTTTAGGGTTTTAAAAAATCAATTGAAACACCCAAGGTTAGATATAGTGAGTTTTTTGGTGGCGAATTTTCACCAATTTACGAAAAATATTTTCAACAAAGAATATTATGTGAATTTTTAATTTTAAAAAAATTGCCAAAAGAACCGAATGAATCATAAAAAATGCAAAAAATGACCATAATTGCCTACAATATGAAATGTTGTTTAAAATTTTATATTTTCATATTTTGAATATCACCAAATTTGGCTAAATATACTTTTGGAATATTGACTTTTGAGCAACATTGTAAAATTGAAAAAAAAAAATTACGAGTTAAACATGACATGAGTTATGAGGGTTTTTTTTTTTCATATGGGTCTCATTAAACCATTTACATTATTGTGTAAATGAAATTGAAACAAATTTGCACAAATCTGTTTTTCTTTTGAGTGTAAGTTCAACTAATTTTGCTAAAATTTGCAAAAATTCACCAAATGTTTTATATCACAAAATTATAAATAACTTCATTAAAAAGGAAAACCCCTAATTGTGAGTGTCGTAATGGGGGCTACAGTGTTTGCTAGTTTTTTTCCTTTAGCTTTTTAAAATTGAATTTCCTTTAAAAAAAAATAGCATTCCCCCTTAAACAGAGAGAAACAACAAAACAAAGCAAAAAGATTTTTTTTAAGTGTTTAAAAGTATATGCTCTAGATATATACGAATACGTATATAGCCAATCTATACGTCTACGTCGCCTCTTCTTTCCATCTGCGCTTTCCGTTCTTTTGTTTCCCGCCAGAAATGCGGGCTCGCTCACAAGCTTGTGTCCAAAACGCTTTGAATATTGCGCCGCGCTGGCTGACTGGCCTGCACAATGCGGACGATTGTTTCATGGCTCCAGTGTTTCGCAAAGGGCATGGTGGTACGTAACTCCCCTTCTTTGCTTGCGGATGTTGTATGGTTTATCTGGTTCAACGGTTTTTTTAAATTTCCATTTTCTTTCCTTGTTGTGCTCTGTTTTCTCTTGAAGAATCCCCCGGAAGTGGACCTTGGATGACGAAGAAATGAGGTCGTAAGAAAGAAAGATGAGCCGAATGGCGGGGGGAGGGGTGGGGAGTTTGTGATTTTGATCATTGTCTGGCTTTTTTTTCTAAGAGACTTACTTTTGTTATTCGGAATTTCAGTCGTGACGGAGGTTGTGAGGAGAGTTCTTCTTCCGGCGCTCGATTCGAGGAGTCTTTGTTCACCAGCTTTTGCTGGCGGTCTCTTGTTTCCTAAAGATTGATTGACCAGGTTTGGCTTCTTCTCCTCTTGTTTTCCAAGGGTGGCTGTGAGAGTACTATATATGTATAGCAGTAGTTGATGTGATTCGATGTACCCTGATGTTTTTTTGTATACTCTCGTATACTCTCTCCACGATTAAAAGCCTTGAACAATGGAGTTGCACAAGGTAATAAGCATTTGTCTGAATTCGAGTTCAGGATCCAAGAGGGAGCACGGGATGTAATGTAGTGTTTGAAGCAGGACTTCTCCGCACTGCAGATCTGACTATGATGGAAACGATGACTTTTTTCTATTTAGGTTTTTCCTTCCTTAATGCCTTGGACTGCAGCCAAATCCTCTGTGACCAAGACTGACATTACCCGCCACCTGCTCGCCATCGGGCAGATGTGGCTGTCCTACAGACATCTCCTGTATGCCAACGGGTAATCCAAGGCTCCTTTTATTTTGCTATCATGGCCCAAGTTCCAGCAGGGGAAAGTTTGGACCATTTGCTCCAGGTGCTGAAAACCTCTCAGGCAAGCTCAATCAGCACCCAGTGTTCTTGTTGGGTCAAAGGAGTTCATGGGATTGAAGGGGTTGAATTGGAAGATCTCTTTTTCTGGTGTCAAGATGATTGCTCTACATTATGAATGTGTCCCTCTCACAGAGATCAAGTGTTTTGGAGAAGTTTGTATGCTAAATCCATTGTTCAAGAAGACATGTTGTGCAAGGAATATGAATGCAATTTTGCACATTCTTTTCAAGCAATCTGAATAAGTGTCATTAGTTTATTCAGGTGCTATCTCAGCACAGAAGTTTCTGGGATGAAATCCTGTTGCTGTTCAGTTTTTGTTGAATAAGGGGCAAGGATTATACATGTACAGCTGCTGTCTGATTGCATCATCTTGCAGGTTTTTGAAGAGAGAGTGAAGGTGCTTGACCATATTGGTACTGCATCATTTAGCAGAGCTTTGGATCAGCATCATATTGCTAAAGCTCTGATGGTATTCTCACCTTACTCACCTCTCACTTTGATTCACAATGGGTGTGTCAGCTAGACAGAGATATGAGTACATGGTGCTGTGTGTTAACTCTTTAGTTATTGCTCATTCTATTGGTTTGCGATTTTTTTTGACATAGCCATGTGTTTCTCAATGTGATTGTTTGTGTTGGAGATATATGGAGTACCATGTTAGAGCTGTTTTGCTGCTCATGCAAATGGAAGTTCAATCTATGGTGTCTGGGTGACTTGATTCCTAAATAGGCATGTTGGGAAGAGGAGGGAACCTCCATCATTTGGGACTGTAAATGGCGAACAAACATTAGTAGAATCGTCTGTTCAGTGCTGCCACACTCACGAACAGAAATCAAAGCTCTTACTCTCTTCATTCAACTGACCACCAAGGTAGCATTCATTTCAAAACCAGTCATTGACATGTGGTGTATCATGAGGTAGAGATGTTGAACAGATAATGATCAATGTTGGCCATGACAGTTGGAAATGAGAGAGCAGAGGTAGATAGTGAGTCTGATGATGAATGTATCATGCACAGGCAATTGCATGGTGCGGAAAGTGTATCTCTGCACCAGAAAGCAAATTCCATGGACCACCTGAAGATGTTCTACCACAGGTACCTGGTGACAATCACTAGGGGTTTTTCAGGTTGATCAGTCACTAGTGCTTAAAAGTGTCGTGGGAAAGATTTGTGCCTCAGGGCTCAACTCTGGTTTCCTCTAGGTCATGAAAACTTGCAGAGAAAATTGTGAATGTAGAAGCTGAATTTGTGCAATGATAGGACTATATGGATAGAAGCCAGAGTCAGAAATGTCTGGAGACTTGGATGATCTTGTAGACTTTCTCAACTTAAGAGTGAGTACTCAAACCATGGGCATAGGTTTTAACCTATCTGTGCTGTAATGCCCCAAAATACGATGGCATTCCTGTCATACAATTGCTGATGTGTCTAATGATTCCCTGAAAGTTTTGGAGACTCAGCGTGCATGGAGTGTCCATGTAGTGTCCAACTCTACTGATATCAACATCTCCTGTTTTTTGACACTTATTGATTCAGCTTCTAAAGGAGACCAGTGCTCTTACTCTAGCCATCTTTGCTGTTACTCTGGAGTGCACATATTTGCTGGAGAAGCAGTTCATTTCCTCTATGGCAGTTCTTCTCAGCGAGTCATTCATTCTGGTGAAAATCTTTTGTTTCTCTAGTACTGTGGTAAGTTTCTCTCTATTCTCAAGTAAAAGCTGAACCAGATGTAGCATTCAGAGCTTGCCGATTGAGAATCTATCCAGTGTGTGACTTTTGTTGAAATGGCCACCAGTTGTTTTACAACTGGAAAGCTATGTGCACTCTTTCTCATAATGGGTAACCATCTTGGAACTTCTTGAAGACTGTCACCTGCAGGCAATAACAGCTAGTAGTTTGTGATATGTTTCGCTGAACTTCAGCCCATTGCCTGCTGTATGCTGTACATTGTCACCATGAATTTCATGCTCATTATTAGGGTGCAGACCCTCAACATGCAAATGTGTGATTGAAATACCTGTACTGTAATGGTGGAAATATCAAAACATACAGCATGGACTGCTACACTATAAAACTAAGCATTTAAGCTCTCTCTGCTTATTTTGCTTCAGGTGCCTTCATAAGTAAAGATATAAGCCAAGGGAATATTTGAGGCAATATGTAAAAGTTATGCAGATCAGTTCTCCTGTTCTTGAAAAGGTTTGCCAGTTTATGGAGAATATTATGTAATGCGGCAAGAAATGTAACCTGTGCTTCTAGTTTCAGGAGTTCCATGGAAGAAATGTATGAGGATAGCTTGCTGTATGTTTTTGTTGTGCATAGCAAAATCAATGAATAACTATCCCTGTGATGTCTGATGTCTGATCACTTTGCTAAACTGCAGAGAAGTGATCTTGAAGGAGGAGAAATGCACAAGGCAGGCTTGGATTTGCTTGGCACTGCACTTCGCGTGATTTCAAAAGTTTGTCTCACTATCAAAAGTTCACTGGCTATTTCTTCAAAGATTACAGCCGGTGATTCACTGTCAGATGCTCTTCAGATAGTTACTTCTGCAATGGACAGTATGCAAGAACTGGGCACACTTTCAGCAAGGGTGGAATGGGGGCAACTTCAGATATTCAATGGAAAGAACATTGCTGTGCTGAATCTTGTTTGGAAAAGCTGTGTACTGATGTTGTCACAGTTAGAAAACCCCCTAACCATAGCATCAGTCATCAACATTGAAGGCCTCATCACAGCTTTGGTGTATCATGCCACTCAGTCATTGACCCTGGCTGCTGAGATTTGGCTTTCACAGGAATCATGTGCTGCCACTGTTTCAACATCAAGAGATGCTCACTTTAGAAAATTCTGTATTTTAGTGAAATTCTTCTTCTCCCATATATCCAAACTGTGTTGTCGCTACCCAAAACAAGCCACTGCTGTCAGAAAGCCCATCTTAGACTGTATCTGTAAGGTTTCAGCCTTGCTTCTTGTATGCAATGGTGGAACTCTCGTCCCTGAAGCAGCAGCTACAGTCCTGGCTGAGGTAGCAGCACCAACTGCCTTGGACTTTCTCCCTTCCCTACTTGGCTCTTCTGATATTGACATAAGCTTCAAGATTGAATTCCTACAAACTATAATTACATATTCTGAGGCCCCCAAAGCTATTGAGCATCTGCACTCAGGATTTGGACTGCTTGAGAAAGGAAAGGTACCCTTGTATTGGGATGAAAGATTTCAGGGAGGAGGTTTACTTAGTGCAAGCCATGTGCTAGTGTTTCTACATCTTCTACAGAGTTCTAGAAGTTATGTTCCTAATGTTCTGTTGGAGCTAGCAAGGAGGTTGGATTGGCTACTTGAGACAGTGTCTGAAGAAGGGGTGTACCTTGCTTTTCTGCAAGTTCAACCTCTCCCAGCAAGTGACAGAGATTCATCTGTACAGAGTCGATGGAAGCTGATGTTCCTGTGGGCCTTGGAAGCACTGGAAACATTTGCCACTGTGGCATCTTCCTCAGCTGAAGTTTGGATTGAGATTGAGGGGTTCCTCTTTGAGAAGGCCCTCCACCCCTCCGTGCTTTGCAGTGAGCTAGTCAAAGATCTTTGGTGCTTTATTGCACGGCGTAGTGAGATTGCACTGGTTCAGCAGCACATTTTTTCTCTGTTTTCCTTGCTCCTATGTCTAGCGTCACCAGAGCCTTCCCAGCTGCAGCTATTCCATAGGCTGGCACGGTTGATTTGCTCACTGGTTCAAGCAGCCCCTTCTGAAGCAGCCTTCTACCTGTACAAGCTTGCATTCCAAGAGGACCCTTTTGCATCACTGCCATCTGCAAAAGTCGCAGCAGTTCTTTTTCAAGAGGGCTTCTCGTTTGACCTTCTACAAGCTGGTGTGAGGAACTCATGTTCCAGTAACTTGTTGAAGCATTGTGTAGCTGCAGCAAAACGGGAACTCATGGAATGTACAGATTCAGACCCTGTCTCCACAATTGAGGAATCAATGTGGTGTGCACTACATCTTCTTCGACTGACGTATGTGCTATTCTGCTCCCATGTGCTTTTATCTACTGCTTCTTGAAAATTATGTCCTTCAGATTATGCTTTGAAGTCTTAACCTTGACTGGTCTTGTGCAGAGAGGATGGCAGAGTTGTTGATGCCAAGTACATGGAAGAGATCAAGAAATTAACTTTGGATGCCCTTACAGCTGAAAGCCAGGAATCAAGAGAGGGTCAAAACTACAGCCCTCATAACATTAACCCAGTGCTCCAGATATGCTGCTTCTTTTTGCAGCAGAAAGCAGCCCCCAAGACTCTGCAAATTCTGCTGATAAAGATCCAGGAACTTTCAACGTCAGCAACCTATAATGAGGCAAAGGTCATGAAGCCAGCACTTGCAGAGTTTCTTGCTAGTTTGAGCAAGTTCAATATACCAGAGGACGTTGGCAATCCACTGAGTCAGGCCCTTTGGGATCTTTTTCACTTGGTGTTGAGAGAGGAGCATTGGGCACTTGTCCAAGCAGGTTTGGCTTCTTTTGGTTACTTTGCAGAGCACTCACCATGTGCTGAGCTTTGGAGGTTCATTCCATCACATCCTGGCCTTGCTGCAGATGTCCTTGGAAGTGGCAAAAGTGGTGAGGAGGTGTTTATGACTGCTGTCAAACTATTTTTGGAGAAGAATGGTGCCTTCACATCCTTACTGATGACTGAAAGTGAGAAGGATCTGCTACGACATGAATGCATGATGCAAAGGAGTTCTTATGTCCATTCCCTCCTAAGGGAATGTGAAGATGAAGAACATCTTACAGAAAATAGGCCTCTTGTACAGGAACTGGATTCCATGAAAACTGATGCAGACATATCAGTCAGGCTCATCATCCCTCCAGAGGTAAAGACAGGACTCTTGATGCTGCAAGAAGGTTTCTGCTTGCTCAGCAAAGTAGCACATGATTGGCTTCCTTCACCTAATATGAAACAGAAATGGCAATCTAACATCGAGCAGCTTGGAGAGGTGAATGTCAACCTTGGATTGCTTTTGAAAACAGGATGAAGCTTCTCACAGTCATGATGGAATGTCAGGCTGTAAGATTTCTGGGATCTTTAATAACATGAGTGACTGAAACAAGCAGTTTTGGAACCCCACCTTTAGTTTGTGCAAGCCACACTCAGTACATTCATCATGCATGCTGAGCACCATATTGGAATGAATTACCATGATCTCCTGTAACTGGTTACTGGGGTTTCACCACATTCCTTCTGGGCAAAGAAGATCTGTCAACCAGGTGTTGGTGCGACACAATCACCAACATTTCACTGAGAAATTGCGCATTTTCTCCAGTTTTGTACAGTAGTGGTAAAACAAGCAATCAATTAGTGGCTGCCACACATATCAGTAATTCTTGTACAAAGGCAAGCTAGGAATAAAATTTGCAGTACCAAATCTGTGTACTTTATGCAGCTTTATCTGCCTTTATTGGCAATTGTATCTCAGTTCACCAGTGATACATGTATAGGTGTAATTTTTTATGGAATAATTGTACAAGAAGAATATATATGATAATCAATGAAGCTTACTACGATTGTATGTGCCATCAATATCTGCATTTATACTTTGAAGATACTCCAATGTGGCAGTATCACTCCATTAAGGAAAAATGCCTTCGTTTTCAGAGGGTAGCAGCGGGAGAAGTTTTCCCACCAGACTCTTAATTTTTTTCACCTACTGGTCCCTTACAATCATCCTTAGAATCACAATTTCTTTTGAGCAGTTGGGTGACTGCACCTCCCTCCATGCACTTGGGACAGTTTAATACACGTGCTACTATAAGCTCTTCGCAATCAGGAGATGTGGGTCACCTCCTAACAATGCAAAAACATTTCCTATACACCTTATCACCATACATTATTTTCAATATTGTGACTTCCCCAGCTGGCTCTCAGCTGTGGTCTGTCTAATGAAATCTGCTCAATCTTCTTTACCCTAACTAACTCCTGCTAGTGCAGTCAGCTACAAACCATCTCCATTTTGCTGTCATCTGCAGACTGCATTACAACAGAACCCCAAGAACTTGAAGCCATCAAGGGGAAACCCATTGGTTTCTTCACTAAAACCAATCCAGTAATGAATAATAAACAACAGACAGTAGTACCAAATAATATCTACCAAATTTAGAAGGTATATTCAAATTTATCTCATTGTCAAAAATATGGTGTACACCCATCAGCATCACAAAGCCCCCTGCTCAGCAACTGCTGACAAATAAGCACCCACAGACCTCATATAGATTGCAGCTGCCTTCCAATAAACTTGAAGTACCAGCTTCAGAATAGAAGCACTCTATATTCAACCAGAACAAAATATCAGCTCACTGCCAAACTCAAATACCACCAATTGCATTGTCAGAGATGGCTTTTACAAACTTCCAAGAGTGAGCAATAAGACTAAGCACTTTCTGGTCCACATTGATAGGTGTAAGATTTTTGGCTGGTTCTCAGCATGGACAAGGGAATTAAACAGCAAATTTTTGTCACTCCATTCATGATGTGAAACCAACAGTCGCAGGAAACAATCTCAATGACAAGTTCCTCAACTTATGCAGCTGCGGAACACCATCAGAAATCTTAAGGACACAGCCCCAAAACCCATATTTTAGTTTGGAACTTTTTTTTTTTTTGCTTACAAATGCTCTCAAAAACAAGATGCAAAAGGGAGCAGGCCATCAGCACACCACCCAGACCTAACCTAAAATCTAACCAGTTAAGTAGAAGTACATATCCAAGTGAAGATACCTTAAAATCTGAAAGTGATACCATTTTTGGATTGCCCAAACAGATACTTGGTGGAAAACTGGTGGCCATGTCCAATGGCATTATATTACAACCTTCGTCCTAATCTGCCCAAGCGTCTTACAACCCCAAACACAAGGAACTTGCCAACAGCACCTCTCTCAACTCCACATGCAAGGGCTACTGCACCTCCCAATATCATCCATCGCAAATAACCATGACTCAAATTGTGTTTCTCTTTTCCTATGACAGAGGAGTCCCCATCACTAGTTGTTGTTACCTTGTGATCATTTAGAAGAGCAGATGGCACCTTACTCGTTATGTGCGCCATCATTGCACATGGGGAGAGAGGTTTGTTCTGTCTTCGTTCAGCTTGGTAGATTCGGATACCAGGCTCTATTTTCTTCACGCATCCCCACATTCCCTGGCGCACGCCTAGCTTGGCAAGGTCTCGTTGAATGCCCATCTCTTCATGGTGGAATAGCATCACTTCACAGGCAGTGAGTTGTCCATCTCCCTTTGCTGATTCAACTGCTTTCACATATTAAGACCCACTACATTAGTGAGCCCTGGAAGCCAGGCAACACTTACAGAGTGAATTCTTCTGCAATTGTTTGGTCTACTCTAAACATGACACCAGGCACAAGAGTGTCTGGTCAATTGATTGGACAGAAAAGTACAAGTTTTTCAAACTCTTACCTGCACGAATGCGCCAACTTGAGAAGTAGACATCTACCCTCCTTGGTGTGTGCCGCAATGGCACCGCAGGATATGGCACTCCCTGCAATAAACATCTCACAAAAAGCTTCAGTTCAGCTTATGTGCTCACACCCATACTTCACAAAAGACCTCAGATACAGACAAGGAGAGTAAAGAAAACAAACTTATGCTATGAGAGTTTCAAACATCACTGTAAAAAACACTCAAAATTCTTACCTGTGTAATGCAGTAGTATGTGTTATTTGACTCCCATATACGTCGACCAAGGATGTACTCTCGATCCTTACAGAAGAAGGGATACTGCAGACACACCCAGATTACCATGCAAACACCATAAAATCAACACAGAAATGGATGTACACAGAGGTTTTACACTCATACTGACTGTACTCACCATTTTAATCCCATTACCATCTGCTGCTCTGATAGTGCACCATGACCCTACAAAGAAAGACACCTCCCTAACTTGCACCTATCAAAGCTTGGCAAAACATGCTACTGCTGCAACCAAATATAGTAACATATACAGATTCATTGCTCTGTGCCTGTTCTTGGAAGGGCATGATGATGGCAATTGAAGTACCAAAAACACAAGACTCAAGCTAACATGAGGCAAAAACAACACACCTTCCTGACCCACTGTGTAATCATGAAGCCAGTGTCTTTGCACTCCTCCCATGTTTTGTTGTATATGAGCATGTCATCCCAGACTACCCTGAATTCATCATCCCAGAAAAAGTCGCGCATCACTGCTGGAGAAACATCCTCCAACACTGTTCGGCTTCGGTACTCTGTAGGTCCCGTCTAAAACCAATGCCACAGTAACGCACACCAGGGAGGAGTCAGAGCAATTCAAACCCTTTTTGGTGAGACAGTTATTTTCCTACTCAAAGAGTCATAATGATCATGATTCCAATGCCAGACAGTCTACCCTGCGAAACACCAAAGATGTTCATGTAGCATCTGGGAAAGATCATTCCAAAAGCACTTCTGCCATTTTGTGACCAAAGGACAGAGTGGTTTCAGAACATGAAAACCTGGGTACACATCCCAAACCACAGTGCCACTACAGCACAGTGCTCACAATCCTGTTGGTTCCAGCAGACTCCACATCACAACTCATGGACTATATCAGATGTTCCACAATATTAGATGCAAAAACACACAAACATCTTGATTAGCAAGTACATCAAAGCCTACCTCAGGTTCACGCCGCCAGGCTTGATATTTCAAGTTGGTGGCCGAACGCTCCATCAGCAACTGCCAAGCTGGACCTCCATCAACTTCATCCAATTGCTTCATGAATGAGCTCAAGTCTTCCTCTGTTATTGAAATCTTCTTGTGGCTCTCTGTCACTGCACACTGACTGCACTTATACCAACCCATTATCAGTACTTAGTCCATTAGAAGAACAGGACCACCTCCATCAAACTCATATGCAGAGAAAACTCCACAAAAACATGTTGGAAGTCACTGCCAGTTCCACCAAAACTAACATCAGAAGGATGAGTGCAGTCATAACCTTATGAGTGTTGCTCACAAAGTGTCAGACCATCATGTTCATCATGAAAATCAGTGACAAGCTGCCATGACTGCCCACTGACTTCATCAGCTCCAGATGGTGTAGACAAATCAGCCCAAAATTGGGCAAACCATTATAAAAAGATCTGCATCCTGAGTTTCATGTTGCATTTCCGCAAGCAACAGGAAGACTCAGTCATGATGTTGGTGGGTACTCAAGAGACATAGCTAACTGCCTCCATCTGAACTGCAGATGACTGTTCACATATTCAGCCCTGCACCTTATAATGAAATTTTAAGTCATTTTACCTTGAGAGAACAGATTGAACACTGCTGGGGGGGGCTTCTGCTGGCTGAACAAGAGGCCACATCCATTCACTAAATTTTGTCCACACCTCCTTCAACATGGGATAAGCAGAGACTGCAGTCATTGCAAGCCAAAAACGCCGAGCACCCAGCCCAGGTGGTGCCTGCCACACCAGGCGAGGACGACTCCTGATCCCCAGCAGAATAAAGCTCACCCACCGAGGTTTCCAGGACCAACCCACAATTAAACCAACTGTAATCGCCACCCATATTGGCACCAGACACATCATCACATCAGCTGCAGTCTCCAAAACTGCAGGTTTGCCCCATAATGAGTAGTTCACCTTACCACTTGCATCCATTTTTCAGCTTTGCGTGCAAAAAACCCGAGCTTAACAATCAAACCTCAAAACACCAGCACAATTTGAAGAAAATCTCTTTTCAACAATCTGGAACACACCCACAAGCATTTTAATAATTAGAAACTGGGAGCAATACTTTTCACATTCCATGCTTTCCAGCTAAAAAGTCACCTTGAGCTTCTAGTGGAAAATTGAGCAGTAACTGTTGTGAACTATTTTTCCTGATTTACTCTCCTTCCCATCCAAGCTTTCACCCTACCAGAGGAGTCACAATCACCCCAGGGATAGTTACAGTGAAGTGATTCCTCACCAATAGTCAGAAATACCTCTCTTCCCAGGATTTCCCAGAACTACACTGCAGGTCAATGGAAAGTGAGCAAGCAATTCACTAAGGCCCCTCTTGGCAACATTCTAAATCCAATTTTCTTAAACCATGTATGGATCAGGTTTTAGGCGTGCAATAGGAAGCTGTCAGATGTCAGAACCTAAGGCTAGAAGCTACAGAACAATTTGGTGCTTGTTGACAGAACAAGAACACCTAAACCTGCACAATCATGTTTCGGAGATAGGTTGAGTGGCCAACTTGATTGGCATTTTCAACTGCAGGTGAAATTAGCTGATTGACAAAAGAGCCAAGTGTTGTAATGTTTCTGAGTCTCCTTATAAATAAGAGAGAACAAAAATGCTTAATCATTGCAAATGGATTGCAGATGCAATGCTGCAGTTTACTTGCAGCCAAGGTTATAGCCTATTATTGATCAATAGAGCCACCAAAAAAGACTTTGGCAAGGGTTTTCAGCATGCATTTTAAAAAAGAAAGTATATTCAGAAGGAAGAATTACCCTTGCAGCTTCAAGAAGCAGCAGCAGGGAGGATGAACACAGCGTTTGTGGAATGGCTAAGGCAAGATGTCTGGTGACAACTCGGAGAAAACAGTAGTTCCAATCCTTCATGAAAACCTGCAGCACAGCCAGCAAGCATAGAGTGAGTCAGAAAGAGAAACAGGAAAGCTATATATATATACAACATCGACAACAGAACATCTGAACACCCTCACTCTCACTCTTAGCCGCTCATTCCTGAGATCCCATCAGACACAATCTACAGCACCCGAGCTGTTTTTTTGCAAGCTCCGCTGATCCTCCCTTAGAGCACAAATTCAGGATCTCTGATACACACATTCCAGTCACGGCCACGACGTACAACAACAGTGTATGTACGTACATACATACATATGTGAATCTAAAGAAGAAGAAGAAGAAAAAAAAAAAAAACCTAAAACTGCCGCAAAACTAAAATCCTTCCCCCGAAGAAAGAATCATAGCAAAAAATCCGAAAGCAGCATAAAAAGAAACACACAACACCTTCATCATTCATAACCACACATTCATGACCCCGCTAAACTTCTCTAACACAGAGATCAAAACCACACCAAAAAGCAAAACACACAACAAAAACAAAAGCAACAACAACAACAGAAAAAGAAAGGATCGTCAAACCTTGAAAAGCAAGCCATAGGAATGGAAAGAAAGAAAGGGCCACTAACAGTAAGTTAGTTGGCATAGATCCAAACCAGATTCCCCGCCCCCGCACCCCTGCTACTCACCTCCAGAGCAATGAAGAGGAGAAAGGAAGAAAGTCCGGGGAGGATGAGGATGCTGCTGCTGCTGCCCCTTCTGCTGCTGAGAAAGAGGATGTCGATGATGATGTCGATGACTATGAAGATGGCAGTGCAACAGTGGCACTGTGTGAGACTTGTGCATCACAACAAAAACAAAAACAACAACAGCAGCAGTTGTTGTTTTCGTCTACACGCCACTTTCTTCTTCGGCGTCTGTCCTCAGGAGCGCCAGCCAGCATACACGCACGCCTAAAACGAGCGAGAGAGCAAGCGAGCGAGCGTCGTGCCTCCCTCGCTGCCTGCGCGACCTTCCTTCCTTCCCTCCCTCTCTGCCTGCGCGGCTGCCCTCAAACTAACTGGAGTCGTAGCTTACGAGCAGTTTATGAAGAATGGTTAACTGGTCAGGTTAAGTTAGTGTTAGCGCGGGGGGTGGGGGGGAGGGAACTGATGAGGACACCATCATCCATTGTGGGTAATATGACTTCCTGTAGTCTCCCGCCACGTGTCGGTGCTGTCCAACCCCCTTGGTGCCTCTCTATCCTCATTCCTTCCCCCTCTTCTTTCATTGGCTCTCGCCCACTTACAAATTCTCCACTTTTCTTTTCTTTTCTTTTTTTTCTTTTTTATTATTTATTTTTGGGCTCTCCCTGGGCTTCCCGGTTAATTGTCTGGGTGGGCTTCAGTGTTGGGTTGGGTTGGGTTGGGTTGGGTCAGCCTTTTTTTTTGTTTCTGGCTAAATTTAGCAAGTTGGGTTTTTTTTCCTTTTTCAAAAATGGCTAATTTTTATTTATTTTTAATTTGGTTTTCTAGGTTGCCAAATTTCTACCTTTAAAAGAACATAGCCAGATTTATTTATTGGGTTCTAGCATGTAGCCAAAAATGTGAAAGATTTTTTTCTTTTTTACACTTCCATATTCCCATTTATAGCCAAATTTGGCTAAATTGTATTATCGATGATCACCAATCCAGCTAAATCACAAAGATGAAGAAAAAAACCCTGGTTTGGGTTGGGTTGGGGGAGGGGCGGTTCAGCCCACCCAGGGTTGGGTTGGGGGTGAAGGGGATGTGGCTGTGAATTGTGTTATGTATGTGGAGACTTGGGAGGGGAAGAAGGCGATGTGTTGTGAATGAATGTGTTTTTATGTGTATGTGGGGTTGGGGTGGGGGAGGGGGATGTTTTATGGATGTAATAATACATGTGAGAGTGTTGTGTGGCTGTTCCATCCAACCATCCTTCTTTCCTTTGGTTGATAACTGCGTTTCTTGTGCTCTATGGGGGAAATAAAACGTCTTGCAAAATGATGAGAGGGATATGGAACAAGTGTCATGGCCACAAATTATAGATTACTATATGCCCCTGGCCACAAAGGGTAAATATCCCAATACTGTAGAAAACCTAGCTGGTTCCACAAAAATAATCATGTACAAAAAAATCAGGATTTTTGAGAAATTATTTATGTGTACTTTAACAAGTAAAAAATCCCACTTTAATAATTTCCTAATTTCTATGCTAGAATCTTATATATATATATATATAATATCCAGCATCAAAGTGCCAAACCTATTAAGCTACTACTACCAATGGTATCTATTGATTTGGCACAAACTCATACATATAGGTACTAAAAATCCAAAACATCAAAAATCTCGCCCTCCAAAGAAAAAACTGTGGGCCTCTTGGGTACATGTTGTGTTGCCTCATTGGCTCAATATAATTTCCAATCTTTCACTTGTTTACGATCTCAATCAACCTAGGCTAATGGCATTTACATACAATTTGGAGGACTTATTGATTGGCACACTTGGTGACATTTGCAATAGTCTCTACTTTGTAGTGTCCATTTTTCATGTTTATAGGTGGGGATGCCAGAATAATTAACATTGTATGTTAGATGTGACTAGTGTGAACAAAATAGGGAAACGCAACATGTAAACATGGTTTTGCAATGTATGTATCAATTTTTTGAACAGCCCAATATGAAAGGAAATCATGCTTGAATTGAATGGTAAGCCTTCAAGTGTTACCATGTTCTCAACTGATTTTTCCTTCCAAAACCTGGTTTTTTGGAATTTATTTGAATTTTCAGCAGCAGAAATCACTAAAAAATCAATATCTCTCACATTCTGAATCCAAATCCTACCAAATAAATTCCATTAAATCCTCTCATCAAGATATTTTCAACAACACCACAGGCACATTCCAATTCCTCTGAAATTTCAGCTACAATTTAATTTAATTTTCAATGAAAATATCATTCAATATTCAAGAACCACAAGTCCAAACACCATGGAACCAAGCCCATGCACCCCTCTTAGTCAAGAGGTTTCCAAAGACTACACAAGAAAACAATCTGAAGCATCCTGCTTCAGTGGATCTCATAAATACAAAACAAAACAAACTACCTTCCTTCATAAATAAATAAACATTCACCCCTCCCCCCCTCCACCCCCACCCCCCAATAAGGGGTGTGGGTGGAGATGCTCAATCTCTATTCTAGTTGGTATCAATAGCCACAAAAGGCAAAAGACGCTCTTATTTACTTACAGTAGTAGACTTCTTTTTCCCTCTATTCCAGTCCATGGAAAATTACAATTGATAGGCAGAATCAGCACTTGTACACCCCCTACTTTCAAACACAAGGGAGAACAAGTCAAGGATGACTGATTCTGCCATTATGCACAGTTTAGTGGCCATTATACTGCTACCAGCGGAACTGCTCTTAGCCCTCACTGGGCAAGCCGACCATATTCTGGGTGTTCTTCTATTCAGGCACTTTTTTTTTGCAAGGCTTTTTCAATAGGTCGGACAGACAACCATCTTCTGGTTCTGCTTTTGTTGCAGTCGGTTTCTCTCACTCCGAATATGAATCCCGAAGGCCAGGCAGAGAACACGTTCTAAATTAAAATTTGACAACGGGTGCCACTCCGGAACAGGCTCCTGGAAGAACCCATACCCCACATAATGGAACGGCGGCAAACCTGGTGCTGGTGGTGGTACCTAATGGAACAGCGACTCGCCTTACCAGGCTCGCCGCTTACTAGGTGGACCGGGCCCATTTCATAGTACAAAAGTGTGTGGTGAAAAAGATCAGGTGGGCGGGCGGGCGGGCGGGCAAGCAAAGCGGCTTATGAGAGGGGCAAGGTGGCTTGTAAAATGCATGTGTCAATGACTATGAGGTGCACCCAGGAAAACACTCCTTGGAAGACTTGAGAATGTTAGTTGGTAGGTGGTAGGATGATTCCTCGGTGATCAAATATTGGAGGCCAAAGTGAGAGGAAGCTTATTTTTTAAGAATTTAATCATAAGGCACAAAGTGTATGACTTCAATCTTGCCTCCTACTATGATAGTGCAATCATATGTATGAATAGTAGTAGTAGTATAGTATAGAATTTTTTGGATAATGGAATTCTATGTAGTGTTGAAAGTTTAGGGTTTAAGGTAAACCCTATCCGGCCCGCTCTTCCCCACCCCCCACCATATAATTTTTTTTAAATTATTTGCCCCCAACAAACATAGCCAAGGTTTTAAGGGATGCTAACATTCCAACTAATGATTTTGACAATGTAAACAAGTACCCTAAACTCATTCAAATCCTTTGTTGAGCTTTTCATATATTTGCCACCCCCTTAAACATAACCTTAACACTTGCTAAATAGTCTGGCTCTTTCTCAAGATTTGTACTATGCACCTTTCCTATGCATTCAGAGTTGGGAGTTCCTTCCAATCAACTACAACTCACCTTTTGCCTTTTTCTCAATGGTGATCACTTAATTTGAATCTCTTGAAAATTGTTCAAGATATCCAATGAATTCATCAAATTAAATGTTTGAAATGTATGAATGTTTAAATTGATTTGATGCACATTTGATTATAAGGGATCAACACATGTTGACCATGCCAACCAAAAAGTAGTGTACTACTACAACTATTGTGACATTTAGCTTGACCAATCAAATGCTAAATTTTATCTTTGAAGAAAACACCCCAAAAATTACTCAAAATTGATTTGACATTAATGAAAGTTTTGACCTCGTGTAGTGACATGTGTTATGACGCTTGTTAATGTAAAACAAGGTTTAAAATGTGTGAAGTATGAACCAAAATGGAAACTTAGAGTCAAACAATGGGCTTCATGTTAAGAAGGTCATCAAAACAAACGAGTTGTTGTAATCATAAACACGACAAGAAATTTCAACAATTAGTTGGGACAAGGAAATGCTTGGAAATGTACTGAACCTAGTACCTACTCAATGGTGATTTAAATGGACAAACAATGTTGGAAGTTGAACATGTGATCCTATGTTAAAAGGATTTCATGTAGTTTTTTATTTGTGGCTAGAAATCACCTAATTAGTACAAGAAAAATAACCTAATTAAAAGCATTACATAAATTGGAGGGTTTGTAATCAATGTTTTAACCACAACCATGTTGTCCAACTCACAACTTGAGTAACCACAATGTTATGTTGACTATCTTGTCTATAGCTAAATTTTAGTTTTCATCCAATAGCCATAGTATCCATATTTCAGAAGATTAAAAAAAAATGTTATTGTCACCTTCGCATTACTACTATCTACATCTTTGAATAACCATTGAATTTTTCAATATGCACAAATTTCATTGCAAGTTCATGAATATCCATTAACATAAATGTTGTAAAAGTTTAACATAAGTAGCCATATGTTCACAAAATATATTTTACTAATAGCTAGCTTGAACTATTGAAAACCATGTATTGTAGCCAATTTTTTGTAATAAATGTTATATTGATATAGCCATTATTGTTCTAATGATAGGAACAACAATTTAAATGGCATAATTACAAAAGACTTTGACATAAGGAGGGGAGTAAGGTAGAACTTCCCCCTCACACTTTATTTCTTCCTTATAATTGGGGAAGCCTTAAATGCCATGGTGAAGCACACAACTAAAGAGGCAAAATACAAGGTATTAGGCTTCCGGGGGGAAAGATATGACATATCATTTCACAATATGTCAAGACAACATGTGATCAAAGGTCAAGAAAATAAGGTCAAGAATGTTGTTAGGTTTCTTGAATAGTTTCATGAAGCTTCAAAACTAGAATGAATTAAGATAAAAGTTTAGGTTACTAGAAAACATATAAATAAGTCAAACCCATTGTGCAATTGGAAATGGGCAAAAGAAGGAAACATGTCCAAGCTCATAAATACCACTTTTGGAGTTGATACAAACACAAAGAATGTTGATGAGTTTTGATTGAAAGACTCAAAAAAAGGTATTGGAATATGTTGCACCTCCCCTAAGGTGTTGGTGATCAATGCCATCCTTGTTTCCTCCTTATGGTTATTCACAAATGTTTATGCTAGTTCTATGAAGTTTATCAAAAAATGCAAGGTCATTATTTGAAATTATTTATGGTCAAGCACGGAACAAAATGCAAGAACAAGAATCAATTGGCAAGATTGTTGTAGTAAACAAAGTAAAGGCAAGTTGTGACCTAAAAGATGGTATGGCCACATCCTTATTGTGTAAGTGGGTGATGATGGCCCTAGAACCAAAATAATCAAACTTGAAAATAGTCCTCCACTTCAAAGCTTTAAGTAGAAGTAACTCGTCAAAACACAAGCAACTAACAATGGATGTTTTTACATACACGTGTCCAAACTAAGGTTTGATGTATGAACAAAAATCATGATGGCGTGGAAAACCTTTCTTAAGAAGGTGAAAAAGAAATGGCCCCAAAAATTTAAAGAAATCACCAACATTAACATTTAATGGACCTCACATTTCCATGGCAACAAATTTAGCATTTCAATCCAATGAACACATGAGTTGCACAAACACTATTAGAAATCTTGTCATTTGCAATTAGTGACTATGCAATTAGCATGCAACTGGTTATAGTTTGTAACTATCTCGGTCATGTTTGCAACTATAAATTTGGTATTGTATAAATTTTCAACCATACGGTTATGTGTGCAACTAAATGTGTACAACATGGACACATATCATAAAAATGATGGCCTAAACTTATACATACTTAAATTATTATACTTAATATATTTACATAAACTATGTATAATAATATTATGTGCCTCTTATACTAAGGTTAACCCCATGCTAACTTAGGCTAACCTAAACTAATTTAAGCTAAAATAACCATGGTTAAACTAACCTAGGCTAAATAAACTAAAAAGTTAAACTAACCATGGCTAAATTAAATTAAGCTAAACTAATTATGGCTAAATTAAATTATGATAAATTAACTATGGCTAAATTAAGTTAGGCCAAATAATTATGAATAAATTATTTATGGCTAAAATACATATGGCTAAATTAAATTAAAATGAAATAAATATGGTTAAACTAAATTAAGTTAAAACTAACTAAACTAAACCAGGGTTTAAATATATATTACAATTTTTTAAATTTTATTTGTCAAATATATTTAAATATTTTTTTTGGCAAGTAAAATTATTTTATTTTATTTTATTTGGAATCTTTTTCAGAAAATGTAAAATTGATTAAACAAAAAGATTATTCAAAATCAATTAATATGGTAATATTAAATTTTATTATAAATATTCATAATTATCAATTAATGTTTATTATAATTATAATGATAATCAATTATAGATATATATATAATATCAATAGGTATTATATATTTAAACTTTATTATTTATGTTAAAATATTAATGTAGATAGGCTACATGAATTAACCTCCAAATACACAAACATCTTAAGCTAATTACTAATTTAAGCTATATAATAATGTTAAAATCATATTTTCATTGAATAATCATAATTATGAAAAATATTTTACAATCATCTTTGAAGTGCAAAAGAAGGAGTAATGAAAAATTAACAAGAAGAAAACAAGAAAAATATGAAAAATAAGTTTTCCAAGTTACAAAACGTTTTTTTTTTTTTTTTTTTT
>Ga0116229_10003553_pt1 | contig 25666 bp, 16 predicted proteins | sample S1TSphgellanicum_3_FD_87313 | JGI IMG/M metagenome (GOLD analysis project Ga0116229, IMG submission 87313) | Host-associated microbial communities from peat moss isolated from Minnesota, USA - S1T2_Fc - Sphagnum magellanicum MG | ecosystem: Host-associated > Plants > Peat moss > Unclassified... | reverse complement strand
TCGCCCGGCGCACCGGCGCGGCTGGTCGCCCACAGCATGGGCGGAAACATCGCCGGCCTATACGCCGGCGTGCGGCCGGAACGCGTGCGTTGCGTCGTCAATCTCGAAGGAGTCGGCCTCGCCCGGACGCGGCCGGAACAGGCGCCCGCGCGCCTGCGCAAGTGGCTGGAGCAACTCCGAACGCCGTTGCAGCGCAAGGAGTACGCCTCGTTCGAGGAGCTCGCCGGCGTGATTCGATTCCGCTATCCGCGCTTCCCCGAGGCGACGGCCGCGTTCGTGGCGAAAGCCTGGGGTCGGCTCGGCGCCGACGGCCGCGTGCGCCTCGCGGGAGATCCGCGCCACTACTGGGTCAATCCGGTGCTGTACAAGCGCGAGGATAGCGAAGCGTGCTGGCGCGAGCTGCGTGCGCCGCTATTCATGCTGTTCGGCGCGGAGTCGGAGCACGCCGCCAACTTAGGCGCGGATGGCACCGAGGCGGCCTTCCGCGCCGTCTTCCCGCATATCGAATTTGCGCACGTCCCGGGCGCGGGACACATGCTGCACATCGAGAGGCCGGAACTGGTGGCGCCGTTGATCGAGGATTTCTTGGATCGAACCTAAGGGTGCGCGATTCATCGGCAGGCGATCACGGAAAACTCTCGATCGGGCGGCTCGGACACGGATCGGTCGGCCGTCGGCGCCGCACCCGCCGCCTCCCCCGAGTCCCCTGCCTCGAGATCGATCCACAGCGGATCGCGATACGAGACCGGCAAGCCGCCGCGCCCGGCGATCGACAGCGAGCTGCCGCGTCGGTAGGTGCAGAGGCTGCGACTCAAGGCGATAGGTGTCGACGGCGTGCCGGTGAGTCCGAGCAGGGCGTTGCCGAGATCCAAGCTCGGCACCGTCACGTCGAGGGTGCCGCTCACGCCGTCGGGCGCGGCGGCCTGCACCACATTCTGGCCCAAGGTCGCCGAATTGAAGCTCACGATGCTGCCGCCCAACACGTAGGACTCAAAACTCGGAACCAGTGCGTCGGCGCTGATGAAGACATCGCCGCCCGAGGCGTTCGGTGCGGTGGTATTGGCCTGGATGACGCCCGAGTCGAGCACGATGTAGGGCACGGTGATGCGAATGTCGCCGCCGTTGCCGTTGGTCGTCCCGAGTACCGAGGTGGTGATGCTGGAATTCTGCAGCCACAGGAAACCATCGCCCGTGATCGTGATGGGGCCACCGTTACCCTGATACGACGTCGTCGTGATGGAGCTCGGATCGAGGTGCAGGGTTTGCAGGAAGCTGATGTCGATCGAACTCGCGGCGATGTTGCCGGTGGAAGCCGCGGTGATTTGGCCGTCGTTCATGTCGATCGTGCCGGCGCGCAGGTCGATTTGGGTGGGGGTAATTCGCGTGGGATCCGCGACCGTCGAGCTGTTCTCGATGGAGATGAGTCCGTGGTCGCCGACGATCAAGGTGCCGGCGCTGATCGCCACCGTCCCGGGTTGGCCGGCCGTACCGTGCGCGGCGGAACTAATGAAACCATAGTCGGTGAGCGTGGCGGTTCCACTCACATCGACCGTGACGCTGCCCGCCGAGCCGTTCGAGCCCTGCGCGGCGGTCGTCGAAATGGCGGAATAATCACCGGTTGTGCCGTTCTCGACGGTGAGCGATCCGGCTTTGAGCGTCAAGTCACCGGCATTGCCCGCGCCGAAGGTCACTGAGAGGATTTGCGCGCCATCGACGATGGTCGTCGCGCCGCTCGTCGTGACGGATACCTGGCCCGCGTTGCCGCTCGATCCCGGTTCAGCCGAGCTCGTGATCGCCGTGGCCCCGGACTTGCCGTCGAGAGAGAGCGCACCGGCGGTGACGCTGACGTCGCCGGCATTGCCGGCGGCAGAGGTATTGGAATTGATCAGTCCTCCGTTCAAGCTCACCGTCGACGCGCTCGTGACCGATACCTGGCCCGCATTGCCCTTCCCCGAGGTTTGTGATTCGACCGAGCCGCCGCCCGTCAGAGCGATGTCTCCCGAGCTCGCCACCGTGACCCGACCGGCGTTGCCGGTTGCACGCCCGTCGGCCGAGCTCAATACGCCGGTGAGACCCGTGGTTGCGGAGCCCGTCACGCTGAGCCCGCCCACATCGAGAATGACGTCGCCGGCATTCCCCGCCCCGAAGGTGGTCGTGCTGATTTGGGCACCGCCCGCGAGCGTGGTCGCGCCACTGGTCGTGACGGTTACCTCACCGGCGTTGCCGCTCGATTCCGGTTGCGTGGAGCTCGCAATACCGGTGAATGCCGGCGAGCTGCCGCCGTCGATACGCAGCGAGGCCGCATTCACCGTGACGCTGCCGGCGCTGGCCGCGGAGGAAGTGGTCGCGCTGATTTCGGCGCCGTTCAAAATGCTGACGGCGCCGGCGCTCGTGACCACGACCTGACCCGCGCTGCCGCTATTGAGCGCGTTGGTGCCGCTCAAGACTCCGGTGACGTATCGCGACGTGCCCGCACCACCGTCGACGTCGAGCGAACCCACATTGAGCGCGACGCTCCCGGCGCTGCCCGCCGCGAAGGCGCTCGACGCGATCTCCGCACCGTTGGCCACCGTGGTCGCGCCGCTCGTGGTCACGGACACCTGGCCGGCGTTGCCGCTCCCGTAGCCCGAACTCGAAATACCCGTCAAGATGGACGAATTGGTGCCGTCGACAGCGAGCGATCCGGCGGTGACGACGATGTTGCCGGCGTTGGACGAGGAAAAACTGTCGGTGGATATATAGCCGCCGCCGCCAATCGTCGCCGCGCCGCTCACCGCAACGGAGACCCTACCTCCAGCGCCTCCGGTGCTCTCAATCTGCGTGTCTATGAAACCATTCTCGATGGCGAGCGAACCGGTCGACACCGTCACCTGGCCGGCATTGCCGGACAGTCCAAAGGCGTTTGAGAAGATCCCCGTGGTCTCGATCGTTGGGCTGCTCTCGATGCTCAACGAAGCCGCGTTGACGATGACGTTGCCCGCATTGCCCGTGGTAAACGAGTTCGCGGCAATGTAGCCGCCGTTCGTGAGTGTGGTCGCGCCGCTGGTCGTGATCGACACCTGACCGGCGTTACCGGTGGACGATCCGGGGTTGCCGGCCGACTGGCCGGCGGAGCTCGAAATTTCCGCGAAACTGGTGATGCTGAGCGATTGCGCCGTCACGTTCACGTCGCCGGCATCGCCGGCCGAAAACGTATCCGAACTGATCAAACCGTAGTTGGCCATCGTGATCGGACCGCTGATCGTGACGGACACCTGCCCGGTGCTCGTCCCGGAATCGTTCGCCTGTCGATCTATTCCCGTGACGTACGGCGAGGTGCCGCCATCGATGTTGAGCGACTGGGCGCTCACGGCGATGGCGCCGGCGTTGCCGACCCCGAAGGTCTCCGCGGCGATCAGCCCGCCGTTCTGGATATTGACGGGCCCCGACACGTTCAGGTTGATGGCCCCGGCCGCGCCGGCGCCGACCGTGATGGAAGTCAGCTGGCTATTATTCGACGCGTTCGCCCCCTGAATCGTCAGGGCCCCCGCATTGACGGTGATCGATGCACCGGTGCCGGCGGTGCTGGTTTGCGAGGCAATATAAGCACCATTCGTGAGCGTGGCGCTGCCGCCCACGTCAATGCGGATGGGGCCTGCCCCGTCGGCACCGGCGCTGCTGAACAGGCCGCTCCGGGTGGCCGCGCCGTCGGTGGCATCGATGAGCAGTGTCCCGGCACTCACGTAGAGACCGCCCGCGGCGTCACCGGCGCCGCCAAACGCGCCGATCTCACCCCCCGCTTCGAGCGTCACGGTGCCGTCCGTGGATTTGAAGGTCCCACTCAAGGGGACTTCGGCCGACTGCGCACCCGTGGCGATGACCCGCACGTCGGCGCTCGCGGTTTCGATGGCGGCGAACTGGCCCCCACCGTCAATCGTGACATCGCCCGCGACCACCTGAAATTCGCCATTGCCGCCCACCCCCGCGAGCAATCCCGCGCCATCGACGTTCACCGGCGCGCGCGTCGTACCCAGAAACCCAAACGCCTCCGGCGCCATCGCGGACAGCGTGCTGGTCTTGCTCGGATCGGAGTAGAAATTGCCGTCGGAGAATTTCAGGTAATTGGCCGTTGTGACCGCAAAGGCGGCCGGAACGTCGACGATCGCGTTCGCCGTGAAAGTCACCCCCGCGGGATTGATGAAATAGAAATTAGGCGCTCCGGACGCCGCCACCAACGCGATCTCGCCGTCGATGGTGCTGGAATATCCGCCCGTGACACGGCTGATCACATTGTTGATGCCGGCACTCGTCGTCGAGAACAGCGCGAGCTCGTTGGTCGCGATGTTGAAGTACTGAAAGCTGAAGAACAAATTGCCGCCCGCCAATCGGCCGAGGCTCTGCGTGATGTTGTACACGGGACCCGTGAGCACCGCCGCGCCGCCGCCCAAGGTCCCGTCGAGCTTGACCCCGGCGGGGCCCGCGGCGAGCGCCGGGGCGGCGCAGGCGCCGAGCGCACAGATGCATGCAAGCTGAAGAGATGAGACGTGCGCGGGTTTGTGCTTCATGAGAATCAGTTCCAGTTACCGGTCCACGTCATAGCGTGTATGCGAGTTGCACATGCACGCCGTGATCCTGCCAAGTCCCGTGCTGCTCTTCGACGAACGCGGGACGAATCAACCGCGCACCGAGGGCGAGATCGAATTGCACATGCGACCATGTCAGACGCGCCGTCCCACCGGCGGACGAGAACGTCGTCTCCGGCTCGCCCACATCATGACCGTTGGCCCAGTCGAAGAACGGTCCGATCGTCACGCCCGGCCGTAGAGAATTTCCCGCCGGCAGCGCCAGCCAGTGCAAGTCCAGATTCACATTGCGGACATTGGAGAGCAAGAGTTCGTTTTCCCGAAAGCCGCGCACCGAATCGATGCCGCCGACTTCGAGAGCATGCAGATCCGAAATCTGGGCATGGGTCCACTGCGTCGTGGCCCGGGTCTCGAGCTCGAGATGCGCTTGGGTGAGTTCAAATACGTGGTGCAATTGTCCGGTCCATACCAGGTATTCGTGATCCGGCTGCGCAAACGCCGCGGGACTCGAGGACTGATCCAAGAGGGTGGCGTGCAGCAGCGTGAGCCGCAACCCCAAGTATTGATCTTGGGTGCGTAGGCTGTAATCCGGAGAGAGCCGCTCAGTGATCGCACGGGTCACTCCTTGGATCGAACCGGGAAGAAACGAGAACGGGACGCCGTCGAGCGAGGTCGAGTTCTTTTCATAGGCCGCGCTCGCGGCGAGATTGAACTGCTGGGTCAAAGACGACCACAAGGGTTGAGTGAGCTTCAACTCCTCCCGCTCGATGCGGCTCTTGATTTCCAAGGATTCCAACGGTTGCTCGGTGACCACCGAATCCGCGATCGAGGAGCGAACGCTCAAGGCCGTGTAGTAGCGGTTGAGCGGCACCTGCCAGCCGGCGGAGTAATTGAGGCCGCCCGATTCTCCGATTGGCCCGCTGACGTTCGCATCGAGCGCATCCCCCCAGCCGATCAGATCACGGACGATCCCGCTCACGTTGTAGCCTTTCTCCTCGATCGAGGGTGGTCGATAGTTATTGACCGCGGCCGATGCCCCATAGGGTCGAGCGCGTTCGACGTCCACCTCGAGTATCGCCTCGCCGAGTTTCGCGCCCGGCAGAATGCGGCAGTTCAGGCGCGCGAACAACGGATCGTCCAACAACCGCTGGAAGCGCTCGCGCAACCGGTTGACGTTGAAAGTCTCACCCTTTCCGCCGCGCAATCGATTGATCACATAGGCGGCATGCAGGCCTTTCAGCCCTTGTACGTGCACTTCCGCGATGTGCCCCTCGATGATGCGAAAGCGCAGCACCCCCTGCCGATGAGGTCCCTCGGTATCGAGGAGCGCGCCGGAGTTGATGTAGCCGCGGTCGGTGTACTGACGGGTGAGGGATTGGCGCAAGGCTTCTACCTGCGCGGCAGTCAGGGATTGCCCAACATATGGTGCCGCGAGGGACTGCAAGGTTCGCGACGGCAGCGCCCGGTTGCCGACGAACTCGACACCTTCTAGTCTTTCGATGCCCTCGCGTGCCGCCGTCCCCTCGTTGGGCTCCATGACGGGCGGCAGCTTGAAGTAGCCGCCCCCAATGGGCGGCGAGGCAGTCTCGGGCGGGGCGGCCGGCTGGTCTGCCGCAACCGCCGACTGGCCCGCGCTCAGCAAGCGGAGGATGGTCAACGAGAGGATCGCCGACGAGGTCGCGCGATTCATCGGCAGGCGCTTCATGCGAGTCAATTCCAGTTACCGATCAGCACGATGGGCGCCCAATAGAACGGGTGCGAAAACCGCGGCGATCCGATCAAGCTGCGTTGTGCCGCGGCGAAGGCCTCGGCCTTGCCGTGCTGACGCATGCTCGAATAAAACGACTCCATGAACTGGCTCGCCGCTTCATCGCTCACCGACCAGAGGGTGCCGACCACGCTCCTCGCGCGAGCGCGGATCGCGGCACCGGCGAAGCCGAGCGGTGCCCGGTCGTTGCCCTCGGCGGTTTCGCAGGCCGACAGCGTCAACAATTCGATCGCCCCGCCTTGCGCGCTCTTATCCGCGATCACGCGCTGCAAATCGTCCATGCGGATGACGTCGTCATATGCCATGAGAAAGGAATCGTGTGCGCTGTCGCCGAAGAAGCCGTGCGAGGCGACATGAATCATCCGGTAGCGTCCGGTCGCGACCTCGCTCTCGAAGCGCGCCACCGTGAAGGCATCGTTCATGAGCGGCTTGCTCTTTCCCAGAGCCGAGAGCTCCTGGATCTCCGTCTTGACTCCCGGCAGCGCCAATTCGAAGCGCAGCGCGGACTCGTCCGCCGATTCGACCGCGGCCTGTGCCGCGCCCGGCGATTGCGCGGCAGTTACCGGTGATTGCGCGATGGCCCGCCGCGCGGCGGCGCGACCGCTCGCGCTCGACTCCATGAATCCCATCGCGATCAGCGTATTGACCACCGGGCCCGGTGAGGACAGTCCGGCGAGCAGCGCCTGGGTTTGCGACTCGCGCGCAATCCCGGTTTCGGTCATCGTGAGGCCGGTGACCGTGGATACGGCGTAGCGTTCCGCGACGAAGTGAGTGCCATCGTGTAAAGCGGCGAACGGGATCAGGCGCAGTGTGCCGTCCGGCACGACGACGAGCTCGCGCACGCCCCACTTCGCCAACCGCTCCTCGAAGGGGCCGATGAACCATCGATAGAATCGCTGCGCCGTCTCGAGATAGCGGCTCGAACTCGTATCGGTGAGCTCGCGGCGAAATTGCTTGACTTGTTCTTCGAGCTGCGGTCCCTGGATCGGCACGGCGTGATGGGCGACCCCCGCGTTCGTCCGGACGACGACCTCCAATCGGTCCTCGAGAACCAGGGTATAAAGAATGGCGACGCCGGCATCGAGCGGTGCGTCGGCGCGCTGCTTGATCGATTCCACGGAACACCGATCGCCGAGATAGTCCTGCATCTCGGCCTGATGGGTGAGTTCGAGCGCATCGAGCGCCGCCCCCAAACGCGCCGGTTGTTCGGGGCCCTCGAGACCGTCCACGTTCTTCAGCATCAAGTCGAGCAGATTGATGTAAATGGGCTTGAGCAGCGTCTGATAGGTCGACTCGCCATCGTCGTCTTCGATCGGGAGATCGTGACGAATCGCCTCCAGATGCCGCGCCGCTCGGAGATAACTCGCGAGCGCCGCGGGGTCATCCCCCAGCCGATGCTGCAAGCGTCCGGCGCGCCATTCGAGCCGGACGAGCAACGCCTCGACCGGTCCGGGGTCCATGCGCTCCGCGAGATCCAAGCCACCGCGATTCAATCGCATGGCGTCGGCGTCTCGGCCTTCGCTTTCGTAGAGTTGAGCGAGGGCATCCGTCGCTTCGACCTTGAGTGGCTCATCGCCCGTCTGCTGCGCCAGCTCCGCCGCGTTGCTGAGGCAGCGGTAGGTCAACTGCAGGAGTAGCTCGGTGCGCACCTCCGCTGGGCTCGCGGTGCCGACCTCGTCGGCCGGCCTGACGCTCTCCGCCACCTCGAGCGCGACCGCCGCTTGCGTCCCGAGATTGAAGAATGCCTGCGCGCGGGCGTTGGGATCGCGCATCTCGGCAACCCGCGGATAGACCCACTTGAGCGACTCATAATCGGCGCGCGGCACCCGGAGGCGCAGCAGATTCAATTGCGCCACCACGCCGAGATCGGCTGCGACGCCATTGAGGCGCACCTCATCCACGACTTCCGCATACAGTTCGATCGCCCGCCGCCCTTGGTGTTCCGCCGCCGCCACATTGCCGAGGGCGACGGTGATCGGAACTTGCGCCGGGTCGGCGGATGCCCCGGGAACCGCCTTCGCCGCCTCGCGCGCCGCCTCCAATATCTGGTCGGCGTCCTCGAGGCGGCCGGCCTGCACGAGACTCAACGCCAATTCGACGGTGGCCCGCAAATGTGCGGCGGGGTTGGGGGCACTAGCCGTGACGCCCTCCAGCAATCTCACCGACTCGGAAATATTGCCATGGCGGCGCGCTTGGATGCCGGCATTGAGTTGCTGCGCCCAGCCGCCGGCCGATACGGTCACGGCCGATACGGTCGCCGCATACATGACGAGGCCCAGGAAACAGCACCATGAGAGCGGTCGATCAACGGCTATCGCACGCCCTCGTCGGGACGAATGATTCTGGCGCGGACGACTTCCCGGTCCCAAAAGCAAGAAGCACCCCCACTTTTATTTTCGTACCGGCGGTGACGACGCCTCTAGATTCCGAGTGCCCGTCTGGTCGCTGATCCTTGAGCCCGGTCGCGCCTGCCTTCAAACTAACCGTCGAGCAGCGAGACACTCATTAAAGTGTGTACTCGATTCTCGCTTGCGGCGTCAACGATTTCTGGCGCCCAGGTGGAATATGTAGAATGCGCTGCGGTTTGCGCCCATCGCGATTGGCATCGCTAAAGTTCAAGGTGAAGTGATTGAATCACTGTCAACGTCTTTCCAATTTACTCAACGGCCGCTTGCGGTTGCCGCTACGGATGCTCGTGATGCTGGTGGTGTTTGCCTGCGCGACGGGCAGTGTGGCGGCGCGGCATCGCAACCAGTCGAGCGGCGGTGAGCCCGGGGATTTCGCGTACTACCTGCTGTCGCTGTCGTGGTCGCCCGCGTTTTGCGCGAGTTCGCCGGGGAGCGAGGAGTGTAACGGTCCCCGCCGGTTCGGATTCATCGTCCATGGGCTATGGCCGCAGAACGAGCGGGGCTGGCCGGAGCATTGCGATTTTCCCCGGGAAGTGCCCGACGAAGTGGTGTCAGGCATTGCCGACTTGATGCCGGCGCGGAAACTCGTTTACCACGAATGGTCGACGCACGGTACCTGCGCTGGATTGGAACCGCCGGACTACTTCGCGTTGGTGCGCCGGGCGTATCGGAGCGTGGCCATCCCGTCGCAGTTCGCAAATCCAACGCAGGCGCTCGATGAGTCGCCCGCGGCGATAGTCGGGGCATTCCTCGCGGCCAATCCGCGCTTTCCGGCGCAGTCCATCGCGGTGACTTGCAGCGGCCAGGGTGCGCCTCGGCTGCGCGAGGTGCACGTCTGCCTCGACCGCGATCTCGCACCACGCAATTGTTCCGCCGACGCGTTGCGCGGGGCGTGCAAAGCGCCGGACATCATCGTCCCGCCGATTCGGTAGTTCTTTGCCGTCCAAGAACGTCGCCGGTGGACTCGCGGTGCTCGCGATCAGGGACTTCACGCTGTACATCGGCGCGCGGTTTTGTTCGACGATCGCGGCGCAAATGATCATTCTCGCGGTCGGCTGGCACGTGTATCACCTGACCGGGCGGGTGTTCGATTTGGGACTCGTCGGCCTGTCCCAGTTCCTGCCGTTCCTGTGCTTGGTGCTCTTCGCCGGGCATGCGGCCGATCAATTCGATCGCCGGCATATCATTCTGGCGTGCCTGTGCACGTATGGGATATGCGCCTGCCTGCTGCTGGGGTTTGCACTCCGGTCGGTGGCGAGCACGCTGCCGATCTTCGCCGTACTCGCGGTGCTCGGCGTGGCCCGCGCCTTTCAGCTGCCGGCATCGCAGTCCTTCGTGCCCACCATCGTACCTGCGGAGTCCTTGCGCAATGCGCTCGCGATCAACTCCTCCGCCAATCAGGTGGCGACCATCGCGGGCCCCAGCGTGGGCGGTGTCCTGTATGCCGTCGCGGAATCCGGTTTCGGGCGTCCCAGCGGCGCGGAACTGGTCTACGCCGCCGCCGCGATACTGCTGACGGCGGCCGTCGTGATGGTGGCGCTGGTCCGCAAACGACGCGCGCCGTCGCCGCGATCCGCGGTGACTTGGAGCAGCCTGCTCATGGGCTTACGCTTCATTTGGCACCGAAAAACGGTACTGGGTGCGATTTCATTGGACCTTTTTGCGGTATTGTTCGGGGGGGCGACGGCGTTGCTGCCGGCGTTCACCCGCGATGTGCTGCACGCCGGACCCGAGGTGTTCGGCTATTTGCGGGCCGCGCCGGGTGTCGGCGCCGGACTCACCGCGTTATGGCTGGCCTATCGGCCGGTGTCGCGGCATGTGGGCGCGACCATGTTCGTGAGCGTCGCTGCATTTGGCCTGGCGACCGTGGTGTTTGGGCTTACCCATACGTTCTGGGTGGCGATGGGCGCGCTGCTGATCCTCGGAGTCGGCGACATGATCAGTGTGTTCATCCGCTCACTGCTCGTGCAACTGGAGACGCCGGATGAGATCAGGGGCCGGGTCAGCGCCGTGAACTCGGTGTTCATCGGCGCATCGAATGAATTGGGGGAATTTGAATCGGGGCTCACGGCCGCATGGTTCGGCCTGGTGCCCGCGATCGTCGTCGGAGGGGCCGCGACGCTGGTGGTGGCGGCGTTGTGGGCACGGGTGTTTTTCCCCGTACTGTGGCGCATGCAGAGTTTCGAACAACTGAAGGACGAGAAGGCGCTTGGCGGATCACGATCATAGTGGGCACGAGCACGAGCACGAGCACGAGCACGAGCATGAACATGCGCACATGCGTGCGCCTGATGAGCGCGCTCATGCGCGGCATCGGCATGACAATGACGAGCACGGCGATGCGCAGGGGCACGGCGATGCGCAGGGGCACGGCGATGCGCAGGTAGCGGGCGACGCGCAGGGTCACGGCCACTCGCACGGTCACGGGCACAGCCACGGCCACGGTCACGCACATGGCTTGACCGCTCAGGGCATCAACGCGCGGATGGGGATTGCGGTCGCGCTCAATGTGATCTTCGTGATCATCGAGGGCGGCTTTGGGTTTCTGTCGAACTCGGTGGCGCTGATCGCCGATGCGGGTCACAACTTGAGCGACGTGCTCGGCCTGGTGTGCGCCTGGACGGCGATGTTCTTGGGCAGGCGACCGCCCGGCGGTAGGTTCACCTACGGGCTCGGACGTTCCTCGGTGCTGGCGGCACTCGCGAATGCCGTGCTGTTGTTGCTCGCCTGCGGAGCCATCGCCTGGGAAGCGGTGCTGCGCCTGGCGTCGCCGCCGCCGGTGGCCGGCGGGATCGTCATGGGGGTGGCCGCTACGGGCATCGTGCTCAATGGAATTTGCGCCTGGTTGCTGCATGCCGGCAGCCACGATGATTTGAGCCGGCGCAGTGCCTTCATCCACATGCTGGGGGATGCGGCCGTATCGGCGGGAGTGCTGCTGTCGGGAGCGGTGATCATGATGACGGGCTGGAGCCGTCTGGATCCCATCGTCAGTCTATTGATCGTCGCGGTGATCTTGTGGAGCACCTGGGGACTGCTGCGCGATTCACTGCACCTGTCACTCGATGGCGTACCCGCGAGCGTGAATTCCTCGGCCGTGATGTCCTTCTTGGCCGGCCAGCGGGGAGTGACCGATGTGCACGACTTGCACATCTGGGCGCTCAGCACCACGAGCGTCGCGCTCACCGCGCATCTGGTGGTGCCGGAGCGCGGCGTCGAGGATGCGCTGCTCGATTCCTTGACTCCGAACTTGAAGCGGCGCTTCCACATTCATCATGCGACCCTGCAAATCGAGCGGGGTCGCTGCGAACACGGCTGCGAGGGAGAGGCGGAGGCGTCGGCGGAGGCGTCGGCGGAGGCGGAAGCCGAAGCCTGACGGCTCCCGGACGTTGCTGCCAGCGCGTCGTCCGTCAGCGCATCGCCCGTCGCCCGTTGCCGCATCGTTCATCGCCCCGCGGGCGCGCCGGTCCATTACGGCAGCGTCGGCCACCATGATCGCGGTCGGTCAGCGTCACCGCGGTAGTGCATACGCGACCAGGTAGTCGCCTCGAGTGCTGTCACCCTTGTAGCCGCCGGCCGCGATGACTAGATATTGCCGGCCGGCCAGCGAATAGGTCATGGGCGTTGCCTGACCGCCCGCCGGCAGCTTGACCTCCCACGATATTTTGCCCGTATCGGTATCGAAGGCGCGTAGCCGGTCATCCAGGCTCGCGGCGATGAACACCAGGCCGCCGGCGGTGACGATGGGACCGCCGAGGCCGGGGATGCCGATATTCACGTGCAAGTACGGCGAGTCGCCCAAGGGTATCTGCCATTTGATGGTGCCGTGGACCATGTCGACCGCGGTGAGCTGGCCCCAGGGCGGCTTCACACAGGGAATTCCCAGGCCGGATTTGAAGGCCGTGCGGCGCATGCCGTAGGGCGTGCCGTCCTGGACCGCGAAGTCGAATTCCGGATACTTGCCGGAGATGAACTCGGCGTGCAGCAGGGCGCGCGGAATGAGCGCCACGACGAACGGCAGGGTGATGGTATTGGCCACGGCGATTTGACGCTGCGGATCGAATGCGATGCCGCCCCAGTTCGAGCCGCCGGCGTTGCCCGGCTGCATGAGCGATTCCTTCACCGCGGGCGGTTGGAACATGCCCTCCGAGCGGTAGCTCTCGATGCGCTTGCGGCAGGCGCGGGTGTCGAACCACGCGATGCCCCAGGCGTCATCCGGGGTGACCGGCGATTGGCGCGTGAGTGCGGGCGGCGCGACGGGATAGGGCTGGGTGGGCGAGGGGTGTTCGCCCGGCACCGCATCTTGCGGCACCGGCTTCTCGACGATGGGGAACACCGGCGCGCCGCTGTCGCGCTCGAAGGTGTAGAGAAACCCCGTCTTGGTGGCCTGGATGACCGCCGCCACGTGCTTGCCGTCGTGTACCAGATCCACCAGCGTCGGCTGCGAGGCCAGGTCGTAGTCCCACAGATCATGGTGCACCAGCTGCTGACCCCAGACGAGCTTGCCGGTGCCGCCGTCGAGCGCCACCACGGAATTGGCCCAGCGGTTATCGCCGGGCCGGAGGCCCCCGAAGAAGTCGGGGCTGGCCGAACCCGTGGGCACGAACACGAGGTGTCGCGCCGTATCCACCGACAAGGGCGCCCAGGCGTTGGCGGCGCTGGCGTTCTCGAGGCTGTCCGGATTCCACTCCTTGTAGACGGGATTCGAGGGATCGCGCGGAATTGGGTCCCAGCTCCAGACGAGCTTGCCGCTGCGGGCGTCGAAGGCGCGCACGGTGCCGAGTTCTTCGAGCACCGCGCGATTGTCGCCGATGGAGGAGCCGACGATCACCTTGCCGTCGAGAATCGCCGGCGGGGAGGTGACGAGATAATTCCGCCACTCATCGCCGTCCTCATCCTGCGAACGCATATCCTTGAGCAGATTCACCGCCCCCCGTTCGCCGAAATCCGCGCACGGTCTGCCGGTGGCGGCATCCAAGGCCAGCAATCGTCCGTCGAGCGTCGGCGCGTAGATGCGCGCATGGCACACTGCTCCGGGCGCACTCGCCTCGTCCACCCACAGGGACACGCCGCGCGAGACGCCGTCGGAGTAATGCAGATCCTTGCGGCTCTCACTGTCGTGGCGCCAGCGCAGAGTACCGGTGACTGCGTTTACCGCCACCACATCGGTGCTGCCGGTGGTGAGGTACAGGGTGCCGTCGTAGAGAATGGGCGTCGCTTCGAAGGCCGAGCGAGTCCAGTCCTTGACGCCTTGCCCAAGTTCGCCGGTGCGGAAGATCCAGGCGACCCGCAGGTCGCCGACGTTGGCCGGGGTGATCTGGGTCAGGGGCGAATAGCGCGTGCCGCCGGCATCGCCGCCGTAGGCGGGCCAGCCGGAGCCCGCCGTCGTGGCGGCGGTGGACGGGGCCTGCGCCTCCTCAGCCGGGGCCGGGTGCTGGGCGGCGTTCGGGGCACCAGGCGGAGGGGCCGGAGCCGCAGGGGCCGGGGCCGGGGCCGCAGTTGCAGGGAGAGCGGTGAACGCGGGCGTCAGCATCAGTGGGGTGATCAATGCCAGGAGAACGAACTGTCGGCTCACGGGTGCACCTGTAACGATTAGCGGAGAGCCGGCAATCTAGGGGCTGCGCGGGCGGCTCGCCACGGCGAAAGTGACGAGCGGCGATCCGCCGGGGACGAGCGGCGCCACCGCGATGACGAAATTCTCAGGCGAGGCCGTCCGACTGATGGACGCGGTCGCGGGGCTTCTACCGAATCAGTGCGCTCAATCGACTGCGGTAGCGGCGGCTGAAGTTCAAGAAACTCCCGTCCTTCAGCAGGATGCGATAGTCGCCGTGGTCCCAGGGCTGGATTTCGAGAATCCGGTCGATGTTCACCACATGGGCGCGGTGCACGCGCGCGAACCGCTGCGCGCCCAAGCGCGCCGCCAGACCCTCGAGAGAATCCCGGAGGCGATAGCTCTGGCCGGCGGCGTGAATGACGACGTAATTGCCGTCCGCGTCGATGCGGTCGATGTCGCCGGCGTCCAAGATGATTTCGCGATTGCGTTTGCGCACGATCAGCCGGCCGAGCGGAGCGCCGGCGGGGTGCACGCCGAGTGGGCGTGCGTCGGCGGGATGGGGTTCGAGCGAAGCGAGATCACTCTGGCTGCGAGCGCGCGCCTCGAGCCACAGCCCGTAGATCTTGAACGCGAGCAGAATGGCGATGAACAAGCAGTAGGTCACGAAATCCTTGCGATACTCGTACGGCCAGTTATCCCAGAACGGACCGAAATCGTAGCGCTCGCCGACCACCCGATAGGCGAGCCGGCGCAGGAGCACCATGCCTTCGGTGTGCAGCAGCGAGAACGGCGCCGTGGCGAACAGATGCGCCGGCAGGCTGCGCCACCCGTTATCGCGGTCAATCGGAAACTTGGCCAACCACCACTCGAGCAATGGCACCAGCAGCCAGACGAGCAGGCAGCTCGAATACTCCCATACCAGCGGCTTCCACAGCGGCAGCGGGTCGCCGCCGCGGGCATGATCCGCCACCACGGTGTAGGCGTTCGCGAGCGCCACGAGGCTGAGCAGCGCGCCAAAGAACAGCATCTGCCGCATGAATATCGTGCGGGCTGTGCTCGGCTCGAGTTCCAGGGCGGATCCGGTCGCGGCCACGCAGGCACCCAACAGTTGATGACTCGCCGATGATAGCGCACCGCACGCGAAGTCACGGTGAAGGAGCCACGGTTCCAAACTCATTCGCACCCTTGATGGTTTCGCGCGGGCGAGCAGGGAGGGGACCGATGAACTAAGTTCCACGTTCAAGGTCGAAGTTGACGTTTTTCCCGCTCAACAGAACCACTGAATTTATCCCGGCCGTTAGGAGTTGGGATGGGTAAGTGATCCCGATCATGATGCCAATGTTTAACAACAAGAGCGGGTGTGGGGTCGCGTGAAGTACTTTCCACTGGTCTGGGCAGCGCTGTGGCGCAAGCCCGCAGAAGCTGTCCTGATTTGGCTGGCCGTGACGAGTTCATTCACCCTGTTCGGACTCATGGTTGGTCTGCACGCCACCTACGACCGGCTCATCGAGAATTCGCGAATGGACCGGCTGTACGTCAATGCACGCTTCGGGAATGCCAGTCCGATGGGAATTCTTATGCCCTTTGCGCTGCGCGATCAGATCGCACGCGTGGACGGGGTATCCGCGGTCAGTGCCGTCGACTACCTGCGGGGCTACTATCAGGACCCTCATCAACGCGTGTCGATCTACGCGGTGGATGAATATATGCGAGAGGCGTGGCCGGAGTTGCCACTCACACCCGCGGAGTGGGACCAGCTGCTCGCGACACCCACGGGCATTTTCATCGGCCCCCTTCGGGCGGCGACCCTGGGACTCAAGGCGGGTGACCGCCTCCCACTGATCACGCCTTCGGTGACTCGTGACGATGGAGCGCCGTCATGGGATTTCCAGGTGCTCGGGGTGATGCCGACTATGCCGGGCCACGAATCGCTGATACTCGGAAACTTAAGCTACGTGGATAAATCGCTGTCGGCGGACCTGCAGGGCTACGCTTGGGAATTCAAGCTGGCGGTGCGCGATGCCACGAAGGCGAACGAGATCAGTGTGCGTATCGATCAAGAACTGGCCAACTCCAGTTCACCCACCCTCACCATTCCCGACAAGGTTGCCGAGATCGACGCGGTCAATTCAGGAATATCGGTTGCTTCCAAGACCTGGCCCGTCGCGGCTGGGGGCATCTTCATGATCCTGTTGCTGACCGCGAATGGAATCGCACAGTCGGTACGCGAAAGAACGCCGGAGTTCGCCGTCCTCGCGACGCTTGGCTATCCCCAGTCGACCCTCATGGGGCTGGTACTCGCGGAAGCGGCCATTCCCTGCGTGCTCGGCGCCGGAATCGGCATGGGACTCGCGATACTACTGGCGCGGCTGCCGGCAGGCTATCTGCCCACGGATCTCTCATCGCTGCCCAAGCCGACATTCTCGCCTGGCGTATTTGCCTTCTCACTGGCGTGCGCACTATTGCTGGCGCTGGTGGGCGCCGTGATTCCGCTGCAGCGCCTGCGGCGAATGAGCGTCATCGACGCCTTGGCCGGACGCTGAGCATGCGCTGGGTCAGGCAAACCCTGGTGCTGACCCACCTTGGATTTTTGGGACTACTCGAGCGCAAGTGGTCCTCGTTGGTGCTTGTCGGCAGCGTGGCATGCGTGGTCGGCGTACTGCTCTCCATGCTCTCGGTCACGGAGGGGATGCTCCGCGCTTATCGATTGGGCGAGGATCCGCAGCTGGCGATCGTATTGGGGCCGGACAACGCCACCGAGTGGGGCCACGGTATTCCCGCAAGCGACATCGGGACCCTTCTCGACGCACCGGGAATCGCGAGGAGCCCGGATGGGCATCCGCTGGCCGATCCGGAAGTCTTACTATCAGTCCCGCCTGCGGGCGCCTATCTCATCGGCGGGCCGGTGTTGCGGGGCATTGGCCCCGCTGGGCTCGCGATGCACCCTCATCTCAGAATTGTCGAGGGTCGGCAATTTCACTCGGGTCAACACGAACTCACGATCGGTATGGCGGCCGCGCACGTCTTTCAGCTGCGGGTGGGGGATCTGATCCCGATGCCGGGCGGCACCTGGCCGATCGTCGGGTCATTCACGGACGGGGGGAGCACCCTGGAAAGTGTGTTCCTCGCCGATGCGGATACGGTGCTGACCGCCGGGCGGACCACCGGTTACGGCAGCGTGCTGGTGAAGCTCAAGAGCCCCGACGCATTCGATGCCTTTTCACAGTGGGTGAGCACCAATCCCGCTCTCAAGGAATCGGCGGAGCCCATGACCGGATATTTGCAGCGCGGCGCCCACCAGTTCTCGGCGTTCTTCACCGCGCTTGCATACGCTGTCGGCTCCATCATGGCACTGGGAGCATTGTTCGGCACCGTAAAACTGATGTACGCGGCGGTGAGTGTCCGGACGCGTGAAATCGCCACACTGCGCGCGATTGGTTACGAGCCACTGCCTGTGGCCCTGTCGGTTCTGCTTGAAACCACGACACTCGCGCTCACCGGCGCGCTGATGGGATCGGCCGTTGCGTGGCTTCTATTCGATGGCAAGCTGACGACTCAGGCGCGGAATGTTTATGTTCTTTCGGTGTCAGGTCACCTGATTGCACTCGGCTTGGCTTGGGCACTCGCACTGGCAGTTTTGGGCGGCACGCCACCCGCCATCCGCGCTGCCCGAGGTTCAGTAAGAGACGTGCTCGCGACATAAATCGCCTTCCCTGCCCGTCTAGCGCAACGGTTCCTGATCGACGCGAATCTGCCGATGGAATTCGCGGCGCACTACCATCGGCAGATGTTTTGATAAAATACCCTAGTAAAATATCATTATAGATGATAAATTACGGCTTGATTAGATAATTCCAAAGGCGATTTTGCTAGTTAAGCGTCGCGAAATCAGAGATTTACAATTGTGGTTCGAAAGGCCGGCCCGCAAGCCGCTGCTCATTCGTGGAGCGCGACAGGTCGGAAAAACCACGCTCGTGAAGCAGTGGGTCGAAGCCAGCCCGCTGCAGCTGCTCGCGGTCAATTTCGAACGCAACCCCGAGTTGCGCCAAGCATTTGCGACCCACGATACCGGGCAAATCGTGACTGCCCTGCAATTGCTGACCAATCGTCGCATACGCGCGGGCGAAACACTCCTTTTTCTGGACGAAATACAGGCGGCGCCGGAGGCGATCGTGGCACTACGCTATTTCCACGAGGAGATGCCGCTCCTGCATTTGATCGGGGCCGGCTCATTGCTCGAGTTCACGCTGGCCGACGCGACGTTTTCCATGCCCGTGGGTCGCGTGGAATACATGCATATCGGCCCGCTGCAATTCGAGGATTTCCTGAACGCGATGGGCGAGACAGCGCTCGCCGGATGGCTACGGGAAGTGTCGCTGGCGGAACTCGCCAAGGCCGCCCCGATTCCCGCGATTCACGATAAATTCGTCGCGCTGCTGCGTCAGTACTGGGTGGTCGGCGGATTGCCGGAGGCGGTGGCGAATTACGCCGCGGACCGAAGCTTCAGCGAAGTCACTCGCCTACAGCAGAACATCGTCGCCACCTATCGCGATGATTTTGGCAAATACGCGCACGGCGCCCTGAAGACTCGCGTTCAGCTCGTGTTCGATCGGTTACCCAGTCTCGTGGGACGTAAATTCAAATATGCCAACGTGAGCCACGATCATCGAGCCGCGGAACTCGCCACCGCTTTACGGCAGCTCTGTATGGCGCGGATAGCGTACAAAGTGCACCACACCGCGGCAAACGGCGTACCGCTCGGCGCGGAAGCGGACGAGCGGCAGTTCAAGCCGCTGTACATGGACGTCGGTCTCATGTGCGGCGCGCTCGGGCTCAACCTGCTCGATCTGCAACGAGATGACCTGAACCTCGTCAACAATGGCGCCGTGGCCGAACAGTTCATCGGACAGCATTTGCTCTACAGCGGCGCATCCTATGAAACCCCGGCGTTGTACTGCTGGATGCGGGAGGCGCGGACTTCCTCGGCGGAGGTGGACTACGTGATCGCGCAGGGGCAGCAAATTCTGCCGGTGGAAATCAAGGCCGGAAAATCGGGCACGCTGAAGTCGCTGCACATTTTTCTCGAGGAAAAGCATCGACGCTTAGGTCTGCGCTTCAATGCGGCTCCACCCAGCTTGCTGCGCGGCGCACCATTTCCAGGGTCTCCGGAGCAACGGTATGACTTGTTGTCGCTGCCGCTATACATGGTAGGACAGACACGTCGGCTGTTGGGCGATTACATCGGCTAGAGCGCAGGCCCGCCCGCCAGCCCTTGCGCGAGTCGCCGTCGGGCACGGATCGCGCCAATCGCGTAGAGCGCGGCGCCGCCGAGGAAAAGCACCGTCGTCAAACCCGCTACCTTCAGTATCGACAGCGTCGGGTGTTCTTCCTCCGGCGGCGGAACGAATGAGATCGCCATGGAGGCGACGGTCGTCGCGATGCCGAGGAGTGCAATCGCCACGAGTACCGGTCGACCGCCGGGGATCCGTGATTCGCCCATGCCTGAAGGCCCGGCGGACAATTTGATGGCCGCGCCGAACAGGAGCAGGAACGGGAACATCGAGGCGACGATCATCATTTCGATGAGCACGGCGTAGGCGCCCCGGACCGACGTGCCGCTCTGACCGAGGACCACCAGCGATGCGACGACGATCACCTGCGTCCAGATCGCGACGGCGGGGGAGCCGTACTTGGGGTGCAGCTTGGTGAAACCGCCGGGCAGGTAATGATCCACGCCCGCCGCGGTCGGCAAGCGAGCCAGGGCACCGATCCACAGGCAGGCGCTGCCGATCCGGTCGAAAGCGACGAACAGTCCGCCAATCGGAATGAGCCAGGCCAGACCCAGCCGGGCTGCGGCTTCGCGGATGGCTTCCATCACGCCGTACACCCCTTCCGCCCGATCCGGCGGAATCGCCAGCAAGATGCTCGCGGTCCCTACGAGATAAATACCGACGATCATCGGAGCCGCCAGCTTAAGCGCCTTGGGCACCGTGCGGCGGGGGTCGCGGATCTCGCCGCCCATGAACGACGCGGCTTCCGGCCCGGTGAACGCAAAGGCGAGGGTCGTCCAGAAAATGACGTCGGCGAGGCGAAATGTGGGAGTCATGGTCTGCCGGTTGAATGGTGTCGCCGAGCCGAACCGCCAATAGGTCGCGAGTCCGAGCACGATGAGCAGCACCATGCCACCCCAACGGGCGACCGCCCCGGCGCCGTTCAACCACTTCGCGATCCGGAGGCCCCGAACATTGAGAACCGCGGACACGAGCAGAGTCACTATCGAGAATGCGATGAAATAGCGTGGCCCCGCATCGGCTTCCGGACTGCCGGGCAACGAGAGCAAAACTGCGCCGGCGCCGAAGTAAAGAACGCTCGGCAGGAAGGCCAGAGTGCCGCTCCAATAAGTCCAGCCGGTCATGAAACCGGCGAAGGGCCCGAAGGCACGCCGGGTCCACGCGTACAGACCCCCCTCGTCTGGATACCGCGCAGAGAGGAAAACCACCGTAACCGCGATCGGCAGCAGCATCCCGATCGCGCCTAATACCCAGACGATGAGCGAACTCGGGCCCGATGAGGCCGCCGTCGCGGTCCACTGCAGGGTGCTTCCGGCGGTCACCATGAAGAGCGTGACATCCGCGAGCCCCATGACGCGCGGCGGCTTGGTCAGCGGGGGCGCAGGCGTCGAGGGTTGTTGATCTGACACCGCAGCCGCTCGCTCGCTATGGGGACGTCAACCCTCATTGTGAGCAGGCGTAGCTCATCCGGCAAGCGCAGCGTGGCAAGAGCCGTGTCGGATTCTGGAAGACTACCTCACGGGGGACTAGGTGGAGGCGGGCTTCGTGAACAGGTAATGCGAAACCAGCCATTCCTGGCCGCCCGCGTAACCCCAGAGCTCCGCGCAGGACATGAAGAAGACCCGCCAATACACCCACCAGCGGCGCGCCTGATCGGCGCCGTACGTTGCCGCGAAGATCGGTTCGATCGCCGCGCGATGGCGATCCATGTTCTGCAGCCAGTGCTCGCTGGTGCGGCTGTAGTGGTGGCCGTCGACCTGCCAATGGTCGCGCAGTTCCAGGTCTTTCTGGAAATACAGCAAGAGGTCATCGCTCGGCATGATGCCGCCGGTGAAGAAATACTTCGCCATGAAATCGCTTTCGTCGCGCACTTCGAACGGATAGGCGTAGGTCTTGTGCGTGAAGATATGCACGAACAAAGTCCCCGCCGGCTTGAGCCAGCCGGAGATCTTGTGCATCAGCGTCTCGTAGTTGCGCATGTGCTCGAACATCTCGACCGAGACCACCCGGTCGAATTGCGCGGCTTCGGGGAAAGTCAGCTGATTGACGTCGCAGGTGATGACTTCGAGGTTCTGCAGGCCGCGCTCCGCCGCACGCGCATCGATGAAGCGCTTCTGAGTGCGCGAATTGGAGACCACCGTGATTTGCGAGCGGGGATAGTGCTCGGCCATCCAGAGCGACAGCGAACCCCAGCCGCAGCCGAGCTCGAGAATCCGGTCGCCGTCCGCCAGCCCCGCGCGTTCGGCGGTCAGCTCGAGCATATTCGCCTCGGCCTCATCGAGGCTGTCGGCCGGGCTGCGGTAATACCCCGATGAATACTTGAGGTGCCGGCCGAGCACGAGTTCGAAAAAGCCGCAGGGCAGCTCGTAGTGCTGCTGGTTGGCTTCGCCCGTATTGATGGCGATCGGGCTTTGGCGCAGGCGCGCGATCAATTTCATCAAATGCTGTTGCTGCGCCTCGAGGCTCCCTTTGTGCTCCTCGCGCAGCCGCTCTTTCAGCAGCCGGCGAATGCCGAACCTGATGAGAAAGTCCGGCAATAGGCCGCGCTCGAGCAGGCGCAGGGACAAGGACATCGGCATCGGTATGGCGGCGGTGGTCATCGACGTGGTACTACCCTGGTTTGAATCGACGCCCGCTCGACAGACACGGGCGCCGGCAATTTATAGAACACGAACACGGCATGCTCAACGATTCCGGGCGGCCAGCACGTCCGAAACCGGTTGGCCCGGGCGCAACCGCCATAGCTGCAGCAAGACATAAGTCGACATAGCCATATTGCCCAACAGCATGATGGCGATGAACCAGCCGATCCGCGGCAACCAGCGCGTCTCCTTGAAGAGCACCCAGACATAAAAGGTCAAGAAGCCGAAGTATGCATCCATCAGCGTGGCGATGGTCCAGTAACGGTCGGGACCCGACGTGAGTCCGCCCCATTGCAGTACCGGTTGCTTCGTGCTCGCCCATCCGGTGTACAGCGCCAAGGATAGAAAGATGCAAGAAAACAGGATTTTCAGGGTGGTTTTATTCGGCATGGAGGCAACGCTCTTCCGGTGTATTCGCTCAACGTTACCCATCGGATGCAAGGATGCTACAGTCGGTTCATCCCTGGGAGAATCTAAGAATGTCCAATGAAAGCGCGATCCGCCGCGACGTCGGGGCCATTGCCCTGATGTTCACCGGCTTGGGTTCTATCATCGGGTCCGGATGGCTGTTCGGCGCCTGGCGCGCCGCCCAGCTCGCGGGACCGGGTGCAGTCTACTCCTGGATCATCGGCGCTGTGATCATCCTGTTCGTCGCCTTTACGTACGCCGAGCTCGGCGCCATGTTTCCCGAGTCAGGAGGTGCGGTGCGCTATGGCCACTACTCGCACGGCTCGCTGGTCGGGTTCGTCGCCGGGTGGGCCGCGTGGATCGCCATCGTATCGGTCATCCCGGTGGAGGCCGAAGCCTCGGTGCAATACATGAGTTCCTGGCCCTGGAGCTGGGCGCAGCAACTCTACGTGCACGCCGCCAATGGCCAGGGAGAATTGACCCCGGCCGGCCTGTCGATCGCCGCGGTGCTGGTGGTGATCTATTTCTTGCTCAATTTCTGGAGCGTGAAGATCTTCGCCAACACCAATAGCGCGATCACCTTCTTCAAGCTGATCGTGCCGGCGGCCACCGCGGTCGCGCTGATGTGCACCGGTTTCCATTGGGACAATTTTCACGTCGGCATTCACGGCGGCGAGCATGTCGGCAACATTGCCGCGGTTCTCACGGCGGTGGCCACCAGCGGCATCGTGTTCAGCTACAACGGCTTCCAGAGTCCGGTGAACCTCGCCGGCGAGGCACACAACCCCGGACGCAGCGTACCGTTAGCCATCTTCGGCTCGATTGCGCTCAGCACCGTGGTGTACTTGATGCTGCAAGTCGCCTTCATCGGCGCCGTCGGCCCCGAACATCTGCGCGAAGGCTGGGCGGGACTGGAATATAGTTCGCCGTTCGCGCAGCTCGCACTCGCGCTCAATCTCAACTGGCTCGCCCTCCTGCTGTATGCCGACGCCTTCGTGAGTCCGAGCGGCACCGGTACGACTTATACGGCGACCACCGCGCGCATGATCTACGCCATGGAGCGCAGCGGCACCGTCCCCGAAGTCCTCGGCCGGGTGCATCCGCGTTACGGAATTCCGCGCCCGGCCATGTGGTTCAACCTGGCGGTGTCGTTCATTTTCTTATTTTTCTTCCGCGGTTGGGGCAAGCTCGCGGCGGTGATCTCGGTGGCGACCATCATCACCTATCTCGTCGTGCCCGTGAGCGTCATGGTGCTCAGGCGCACGGCGCCCGACCTAAATCGGCCGTTGCGTGTACCGGGCCTCGCCGTGCTCGCGCCGGTGGCCTTCGTGCTCGCCACCTTGATGCTGTTCTGGGCGCGCTGGCCGCATACCGGTGAGATCATGCTGCTGCTCATTCTGCCGCTGCCGGTGTACCTGTATTACCAGGCCAAGGCGGGGTGGCGCGACTTCGCCCGGCCGCTCCGCGCGGCCATGTGGTTGATCGGCTACCTGCTGGTGATCACCGCGTTGTCGTGGGCCGGCAGCAAGGAATTCGAAGGGCACGACTATATCGGTTACGGCTGGGATCAACTGTGCGTGGCGATCGCCGCGGTGATCTTTTATGCCTGGGGCGTACGCAGCGGCTGGCGGACGCCGGCGATCGAGGCGGCGGAACGCGATGGTCAAACCAATTCGATATCCGTCGATTGAATGCGCTTGACGCCGTGCTCGGTCATCGTCTTCCAAGCGGCGGCGACCGAGCCGTTGAGGTCGATTCCGCGGCAGGCATCCTCGATCACATAGGTATCGAATGACGCTTTGCGCGCGTCGAGCGCGGTCCACGCGACGCAGAAGTCGGTCGCGAGCCCGGTCACGAACACGGTGTCGATGCCCCGCTGCGACAGATACCCTTGCAGGCCAGTCGAGGTCTTTCGATCCGCCTCTTCGAACGCTGAGTAGCTGTCGACATCCTTGTGGAAACCCTTGCGCAAGATCAATTCGGCCTGCGGAATATCGAGCTGCGCGTCCAAGGCCGCGTCGGGCGTGCCCTGCACGCAGTGATCCGGCCACAGCGCCTGATCGCCGTAGGCCAGCGTGATGGTCTCGAAGGGTTTCTTGCCCGGATAGCTGGAAGCGAACGAAGCATGCCCCGGGGGGTGCCAGTCCTGCGTCAAGACCACGTTTTGAAATGCCTTCGCGATCCTGTTGATGACCGGCACGACGTCCTCGCCATGCTTGACGGCGAGGGTGCCGCCGGTGACGAAACAGTTCTGCACATCGACGACGATCAGCGCACTGCTTGCGCCGGGCTTGATCTTGGCCGTTCGCGCCCAGGCGGTGCCTTGCAGGCCGGCGGCCCAGTACAGTCCCGCGCCCGACAAGGCTCGCAACGCGGCGCGGCGACTCAACGAACTCGCTTTCATCATGCTTCGACCGTATGAGGCGATCTAAATCGCAGGGTATATTACCGGCGGACTCTACAGCCAACTCGATTTGGGAGACAACGCCTTTGACGGACTGCGCACCGATCCGGCTTCACGTCAACGGATGTACGCACACCCTCGAGATTCGCGCCGCGACACCGCTGCTCAATGCGCTGCGCAATGACCTCCATCTCAATGGACCCAAGTTCGGCTGCGGACTCGGAGAGTGCGGCGCATGCGCAGTGCTCATCGACGGGGAGTGCGTGCGCGCCTGCGTGGTGCCGGTCGGGAATGTCGGCGAACGTCAAATCGTGACGCTGGAGGGCATGGGGAGCGTCGACCGGCCGCACCCGATTCAACAGGCCTTCATCACGGCGCAGGCGGCGCAATGCGGCTACTGCCTCAACGGCATGATCATGGCCACGAAGGCGCTGCTGGATCGCAACCCTAGCCCGAGCGAGTACGAGATCCGGCAGGCGCTCAAGTATCATCTGTGTCGCTGCGGTACTCATCTGGAGATTCTCGAGGCGGTAAGGCTCGCGGTCCTCGCTTTGCAAACGCAAACGCAAACGCAAACGCAATCTCAATACCAAAATCATACCCAGTCCCAGTCCCAGTCCCAGTCCCAGTCC
>Ga0116229_10003552_pt1 | contig 25676 bp, 24 predicted proteins | sample S1TSphgellanicum_3_FD_87313 | JGI IMG/M metagenome (GOLD analysis project Ga0116229, IMG submission 87313) | Host-associated microbial communities from peat moss isolated from Minnesota, USA - S1T2_Fc - Sphagnum magellanicum MG | ecosystem: Host-associated > Plants > Peat moss > Unclassified... | reverse complement strand
TAAACACGACTCGGTCCCAACTCGGGCCCCATACAAAATGTGATAAACCTCCGTAAAGTGATATTCGATAATTTTTATTGGTCCCACTCCTTATCTAAAGTGATATTCAGCACATTTCAAAAAATAAAAGACAAAAACAACTACAAAACAAGCTAGATACGTTTGAAGAACTTGTCAATGTTCTTCTGAACCATTCGGTTGGTACGGATCGTACTCACCTTATCCTTTAATTTCTGGATGGAACTCACACAAGATTCGTCCGCATCCTGTTGCTGCATGAAAAAGATCACAAGCTTATCCAGCATCTTCGAAGCGTCAACGGCACTCATGGTAGGCACTTCTTTGCTGTCGTCTTTCCTCATGCAGCACTAGAGCAAGTCCGGCTTCTTCAAGGTGGTCCTCAATGATGCTATCAAGATCCGACGTGTATGACGTGATCTGCTCCTCCAGGTAGTTGAGCAGGTTTCTAATGTCCATTGGGTTCCTGTAGCGGAAGCGCTGGATTTGTGATTGTAGATCCACGATGACCTCGTGGTCCACCTGGTCGTCCTCCATGATGTTTTCAACTGCCTCAGCCTATTTTGTTGACTGGATCTTGCAGTGTAAGAAGCAGTTGGCAATCGTCGTTGGCTTGACTTCATAATTCCACACGGGGACGGCAAACTGGATGGCCCCCAAAATATCAACCTTCTCCGGCTCCGGCACCTTGTCCTCAATGCGCTGGAGAAGAGCATGGTTGAAGTGGCGACGGTAGTAGGCCTTGAAGTTGCGGATGATGTCGGCATCGCACGGTTGAATCTTCGAGGTCATGTTCGGAGGTAGGTAGAGAATGGTCGTGTTCCGAAGGTGGATGTGATCCGGAATCTTCTCCACCGGAGTGTGCCCGCTGAAGTTATCCAAGATCAGGAAGACCTTCCGGCCGAAAACATGGAGATCAAATGCCCGAAGCCACTCCAGGAAAATGATCTGTGTCATCCACGCGGACGCATTGTTCCTGTATACGCACCCAAGTGACGTGACGTTGATGTTCTTGAAACACCTGGGGTTCTTAAACTTGCCAATCACCCACAGTGGGAGCTTGTCAGAGCCATCGCTGTTGCAACACAGCGCCAAGGTCAAACGCTCCTTGCTCTGTTTCCTGCCTTCGAATTGCTTTGTCGCAAGGGAGTTGTCCGCCTGCAATGCGGGCGAAGATGCTTAGTTAGCCAGGGACAAACTCATTTGATATCTTTTTGAACTTACAGTATGTACCTGCATGCGGTAGAACAACCCACTCTCATCCATGTTGTAGATGTCACGCCATTCGTACGCGTAAAAAATTTGACGAATTCCCGGAAGGGCAGCTACAACAATAGTCATGTCGACTGAACCGCTTTCCCGGAACCTACGATGCTTCTTGATCCCGTGACGGATTTTGAAAGCTTCAAGCCAGCCATTTGAAAACTCAAACGGCGGGTGATCCGGGTACAGGCGGTCAATGATCTTCATTGCGCTCTCACGTATGAGGTCCCCGCCCAAGTTGACATGTTCCTGGTTGGCAAGGAACCATTCGGCTAATGCAGCCTCCATGATAGGGAATTTCATCGTCTTCTGACACTTGGAGCTGAGGTTGGAGGTGGTGGCCTTGGCGAGCAGTTCCACCGACCGTTTGAGTGTGCCCGACATCGTTGCTTGGCTGACCTTGAGCTGATGAGTGTCCTCCAGCCACTTGATCAGCTCTTTTTGTGTGGCACCAAGATGATCTTTCTTGTACCATACGAGGGCGAGGCGGACCTCGTCCGTCATCGTGGTGTATTGATGACCTTTCTTAGGCATGGAGAAGACTTTGCACATGAAGATGTGACGGGGTGGTACTTGCAACGCGGTTCCTGAGGTGGACCCACACGCAAACAAAGGTTTTTTTTTTTGTGGAACTTCCCTCGACACGCGGGTACGAGCAGCCACGAACTAACGCCCTAACAGTACAAACGATAACGGTAAAAAAAAGGAAAACGTGTGTGTATGATACTGTATGTACTGTACCTGCCTAAAGTGATAACATGTATAAAGTGATATCCTACCTCTGGTCCCAGCAATATCACTTTAGACTGGTTTTACTGTAATGGACTACACCATCAAAGGTGTTCAACTTTTAACAAGTTTTTTATTACACATGCTTATTTCACATCATTAAACATAATGGCTAAACCAAGGTGACAATTAATGCCTAAACCTAGTGGCTAAATTCAATGACTTAAACTAATGGCTAAACTTAGTGCCTAAACTCATCGACTTAAACTAATGGTTAAACCTAGTGGTTAAATTCAACGACTTAAACTAATGGTTAATTTTACTAGTTAAATTCATCAACTTAAACTAATGGTTAATCTTAATGGCTAAATTCATCAACTTAAACTAATGGTTACACCTAGAGGTTAAAGTTAACAACTTAAATTAATGGCTAACCTAGTGGCTACAATCAACGACTTAAACTAATGGCTAAACCTAATGGTTAAATTCAGCATCTTGAAATTAATGGTTAAACATAATGGCAACCTTGATTAAATCTAATGGTTAAACCTAATTAATAAACCTAATGGCTAAATTTCATGGGTAAACATAATGGTTAAATTTGATTGATAAACCTAATAACTAAACATATTTCATGGTTAAACCTAGCCTAAACCTTATGGCAAAATTTAATGGCTAAACATAGTGTTTAAACTTAATTAAAACCTAGTGGCTAAACATGATGGTTAAATTTAAATTAAACCCGATGGATAACTTTAGTGGTTAAACATATTGGATAAACCTAAATTATACTTAGTGGCTAAATTTAAGCTATACCTATTGGCAAAATTTAATGGTTCGACTTAGGTTAACCTAATGGCTAAACATAATGGCTAAACATAATGGTTAAAATTGGGTTAAAATTTGGGTAAACCGAATGGCTAAATCTAGTGGTTACACCTAATGGCTAAAATTAGGAAGGTAAGTGGGTGGATAAGGAAGTAAATAATATGTTGGTAGGTGGGTAGGTAAATAAGTAGGTTGTATGAAAATGAAAAATATAAAAAGGTATGTAGGTAGGTAAATGAGAAGGTATAGGTAAGTAAGTAGGCAAATAAAAAATAAGCGGGTGAGTGGGTAATAGGTAGGTAAGTAACTAACTAAATAAACAGGTTGATGAGTAAGTAGGAGGTAGATTCATAGAGTAGTAGACCATGTTGTATTTGACTAAAAATCATTGGCCATTTTGACTAAATGTTCAACTTGATTAAAGACCATTGGTCATTTTTACTAAAGATTGTTGGCCATTTTGATTAAATGTTCAATTTGACTAAATACCATTAGCCATTTTGACTAAGGTTGTACAACTTGACTATTTGTATTTAGTCAAATGAATCATTATAGTCGAATTGATCAATTAATAAATACATGTGTCATTCAAGCCCTTGGCCTTTAGTCAAAATGTACATGTCCATTAGTCAAAATGACAAGTTAATCAATTTGAACCTCTTAAAAAACCATGAATTGTAGTAGTGTACAACATGTTAATTTGCATTTATGTTGTCAAAAATTTTGAAACTACACAAAAATGGCGTTTAAATTTTAATCCACTATCACAAGGTATAAACTATTGTATAAGTTGAACCAAAGGTTTCAAATGCACCTTGTTTTTCTTTTCAAATTGTCCCATATCAAACTCCTTGTCTACTTTTATCAAGTGTACAAATGTCAAATTGCCAAATGAATTTGGCAACATTGTGATGGCATTTCAATCAATTCTAATGTATGCAATGAATTAAGTTATCCAATTGAGTCTAGCAATGTTTTTAAAAAATTACACTTGATAAATGTAATCATTTCAAGCTTTTCAATTTCTCCAAACAAGGTGGCAAACTTTTAGATTGGAACAAATGTGAAGATATATTGTTTTCAGTGCCATTAAGTGTTCCACTAAGCCTAGCAAATCCTCAAGATCCCAACAAGAATTCAATAGTAGATTCTTCAATCTTTTCATTTTTTGAAACCAAGTGGAAAAATTTTAACCTTACACATTAAAAAAGGTGTAGACTTTCCAATGTTGTTGACTATTCCACTAAATTTGGCAACCTCTCAAGTTTGTCAAACCCAACTACCTCTAATGTTGTCACCATTTATTTGCCCAAAAGTCATTGGCAAACATTTGGTAAACCAATCTTGCAACACACCTTTGTTTGCCTTGAATGGGCACATTGATAGAAACTTTAAGCACAACTTTAATAAACTTTGAACCATTTGATGAAATTCTAAAATCATCATTATATTGGGTTGCCCCCATCAAAATAGGAAATTTTCAAATATTACAATATCCTTGTAATTTCAAAATCTTCAATGTCTTCCACATTTGGACAATTGATTCAAAGAGTAGTTCAATCTTTACACAACGTGTTAAATCTAATTTGAACAAATGCATGGACTCATTGAAACATTCTTAAGATAGGCTTGTGAGGTTACTACAAAAACTCAAATCCAATTCTAACAATGCTTACAATTTCCCTATAATAGGAGGAAGTGCCTTAAAATTCAAACAATATTTCAAATTCAATTTTAAAAACACATGGTTTGTTGCCCTATAGCAAGAAATAATGATTGTAGTTCTTGACAATGAACCAAGGTCAACTTCAACAATGAATTGAATTTGCCTATGGTAGGAGGTAGTGGATGTAGTTGTTTGTAAAAACTCAAATCAAACTTTTGTAAATGGACAATCATACCCAACACCCATGAAAGTAACATTCACACTATTGATCCATGCAAATTGACCCATTTTAATTTACTCAAAGGTTGATCAAGGAGAAATTATTAGATGGTTTTTCAAATATAAAACCTCATGCCCAATAGAAGTTGTGCCATTTTCAAACCTAAAGGTTTTACATGGCTAGAATTTGTGATAGCTTCTCAAATGTTTGCCTTCAAATCTTTTGCCAATGACACATTGTTGTGAACTCTTTCCATTACTTAACAAATTCATCAAACAAAAAATGAATCAAATATAATTTTTTTTCTAAAACAAATAATTTTGTCAACATGTTAATTAAAGGGTGTAGTCACACTAATAGGAGTCATAATAAGTGTAACCAATGGTTAATTTTTCACATTTAGAGGTGGTAATTTAATTTGGTGTTGAAAGTATAAGATTTTTTTATATAATAAGGTTCATAATATATCATTGGAACATGTGAATTTTTTTAAAAAAAATTCAATGAATAACAAGCTTTCAAAAACACTCACTAAGCACTATAACACATGCTTTTTAGCACTAAAAGGATTTAGAAATAGATTTTAAAACTTTTGAAAATTACATATAGTTTGAATTTTTTTACATAAACCTTGACATAATAACATTGAAATTTTTATTAATTTTAAAATATATATTCTAAAAAATATTCTCCCAATAATAGCTCCAAAAGCAAGTGGGTGCAACTCATGTTATCCCATTTGCACCCTAAATGTAAATGCAATCCATTTTAATTGTAATTTTTTTTTGAGTTTGGTGGTTTTCATGCCTTTGGTAGCTTTCATGCCTTCAATAGCTTGCACTACTTTCCTTGGATCTCATAATTGAATACCATCATTTTGTCTATAGCTTGGTACCCAATTTTTAGGACATGCAATGTTCCAACATGTCTTGAACTTGATCATGCATTGTCACATTCTCATGCAAACCCACCTTGAAAATAAATTTGTTCTTCAAAATTTGAAAAAGAATATTGGGTGTGTTACATAAGTAAGTCCATATTTGCAATGCAACTACATAACTCATGCTTTTCTAGCCATATTCAACGTGGTACTCATTAAAAAAACAAACCACATTCAAAAGCATGTTTTTTTGTCCAATTCCAAAGGAGTCAAAACTAATGTGCAACCCACTCCATAGTTTGTCATTTGAGTTTTCCAAGCATTGGTTTTTTGGTAACAGATCTAAGGGATCTTTCAATATTTGTAGCAAAGTTTTTGAATTAAAAAATGCACCCATCACCTTTCAAGGCTCAAAAAGAACCCACAACAAACATCCACATTTTTTTTTCTCATGGTTGAAAAATGATTTTTTTGATGTAATATTGGATGAATGATGGATGTATATGTTATGTCAACTTCAATGGTCATGGGAGGATGGATTCAATTTTCATTGGTATGTAAGCATCACACATTGAATCATGTTAGAAAACATACAACACATGAGCTTTTAAACTTCATTTTTTTCACAATGATAGTTTTGTTATAGTCTTGGACAAGTACAATGAAGCCCATGAAAGAGCACCTAGAACTTGGAAATGTATTCTCACGACCATGTATCTAAAAATCTAAACCATAAACAAATAAAAGGGGAATTTTAAAAATGGATCTTGAATCTTCCATTTTCCATCACCCAACTACTTTCAATTTTTTTTTTTCATTAATCTTTCATTGAATTGGAAATACTTATTCTCTAAGAGTTTTTCTTCATTTCAACAATGAATTAATTGTTTTCGTGCAAGGTTTAATCCTTCAATGTCAAAGACAATGTGGTACACATTATGACAAACATGAATGTGATGGTAATCCCACCTTATATGTGTTTACATAGGTATATCATTATTCACATATGAAATTTCATGCAAACCAATGGGCAAGGTAGACTTGGTGTATGAAGTACATTGTGGAAAATTAGTTAGTGAACTCATTAACTATATAGGGTCATAGGGGGCTAGAAAATTTAGTTTTGCAACAAAATATATTATGCTTAATTTCTTAAATTCACAATGTCAACATTTGGGCTCCTTAAGTATATGAAACAAACATTATAAAACATTTAATGCATATTTACAAGCAAGCCATTTTGGTTGAATGGCAACAATTTTTCTTGATTTGACAATTTTTTCTTCAAGCACCAAGGAAAGACACTTCTCAAAAAATAACAATGGTGTTGAAAAGAAGTTTGCATTATGCAATTAAGATATTGAAACCAACTAGTAGCAACATGTATGAAATTGAATTGGTTGCATAACATGGGCCATGTACTATTTAAGGACCTTAGAAACAGAAAGAAAACAAATTCTAATATACATTATGCATTTGAGTCAAAAGCCATGTCATCAATATGAAAAAGAACACCAATGTCATATTGACAACTTATCATAGGAGAAGGTGGATGGGAAGGCAACAACATCATAACATGGGCTTGGGCTTTTGCACAAGGTGACAACATTGGATTCATTGATGGACTTTTCATAAAGTCGCAACATGCAAAGAAAGGAACCAAACATTAAAGTGGAGCAAAATATTTGTAAATAAACAAGGGAATAGGTTAGAGTTGGGCAAAGAATGATCCAAGATAATCATATCAATCCAATAGATTGAATTGAAAAAGTCTACAAGATTAACTTACTCATAATCTAAACCCTTACATGTTCATTTCTTCATATGAAAGTCAAGATCAAAACTATTGACAAAGCTCGTTTTTGCAACTAAAATGTCAATATAAATGTAAAGTTCCAAAATTTCAGCAAAGACACCCATGTCTACCTCCATGGCTAGAATGTGCATCCAAAGAGTTTGGCAAGCTTTCACACTAATGCTTGTAGCCACAAGTTGTTAAAATAATGAAAATTTGGTTATGTTTAGAAATTTTAAAACAAAGAATGGGAAGAGAAAAGGCAACTTGTTTATAGAGGAACTCAAATTTTGTGATGAGGGATGAAGGCTTAGAACAATCTTCAATTAAAATTTGAAAAATTAAAGCGTGAAGTTTCGTTGTAACTTTGAAAAGTCTTCCAATTTTTGACAAGGTCATTGAATTTTTGTTCATTTAATTGTAAAGCTTATCTTCCTTTCAAACATTAAAGCCTCAACACATCATCACATCAAATGGATGTGAGGTCTAAAAAAATGTTAGCTTGTCCACAACATCCCCTATCTTCATTGGGCACCCTCATAAGAAAAGTTGCCTTATTAAGGAACATTTGCAAAGTATTTTATAGATAACATCAAAGGAAGTGGGAATGTTTGGATTTTAAAATATATATTCCACATGTTTATGGACCTACATAGAAGGTGCTTTAACGCTAATAAAAAGGAAGGTGTTCACAACTACCCACTTCATGTGAATCTTGAAAAAGTAATTGTCCAAGAAGGACCTAATCTTCTTCAAAACATGGATGTCATTGGGGTGGAACAATAATACCATTACATCATCCTCGTAAAAGAACTTGCGTCAACAAAAATGAAAATTGACCATGTGCTTATTCCAAGTAGGTATGGTCATAGATGGATTAGAGATTAATGGAACTAATAAGTTCCCCATGACATTTCCTATTACAAGATCAACCTTCATCTTCAATGTGACTTGTAAGGAAAGATGAAAATTACTCACAAATCAATTATACAACTATAAAAATTACACATTTGAAAGAATATAAGAAACCAAATACATGGTTCAATTACCTTGTTCACAAAGTTTATAATGACTTGGTATTCAAAAGGCCATACATTTGTATTGTTTAGGATTGTTATTTGGTGAGCAAATGAATGTGAATGTGAACTTGATAGAATATTTCAAGGTGCATAACAACAAACCACAAATGAAAAATAAACAAATCAACAACAACAAAAATTAAAACAAAATAGAATGCAAACACAAAAAAATGCCGGAATTTATTTCCCATACAAATTGGGTTTCAATGGCCTATAATTTATATGCCATACTTTCTTGGCATGAGAGATTCTTCCACGCAAGTAATTCCAACCTCTCCTAGTTTGTTGGACATCACTTTCTCCTTTAGTGAAAGAAAATTGAAAGTTAGATTATAAACAATCAATCCTAGTTTATTACAACCAATGAAAGTTGTAGTAAACCAAACATCATCACTTTTTGCCATTTTGGCCTAGGGTGTAAAAAAAGAGGATGTACATTATGTTTCTTATCATCAAGCCACTAAGTGGGATGATGATGGGCCAACTCCATAAAAGTGATGATAGCATTTTCAACTAGACAATTCACATAAGGTCTATGTTGATGTGTTATGTCAAATGCACTAATTCTTTGGCAAAACTTCAAAACAACCCCAACAAGAGGATAGACCAAATAGAACTTTTTGAAATCAACCTTACACAATTCAAAATACCCATTCACAAAAAAAAATTGATATTAAAATAAACAAACCGCATATTGAGGCCAAATGGAGATGTGGGTTGACACATTAACTGAGCAAACTTTTGTCATTCCTTTTAAATAAAAAGAACATTAAGTTTCTTGATGAACTTTTTAAGATTGACATTGGATGATCGTAATGTCGCCACATCACCAACAACCTTAACTGGATGGTATCAAATGTCAATAAAAATGTTGAAAGGGTTAGTAAGAACTACATCTAATTGAACAATGTGTTGGTTTTGCCTTTGCCTGATCAGATGACTGATACCTTGAATCAATGATTAAATGTTACATTCCAACACAACAAATTTAAAACCCTAATAAAAATATTGAAAGGTTGTAAATCCTAATACAAAACCTAATAAAAAAATTTAAACATAAATTTAAACAAAAGAAATGAATAGAAGAAGATGTAAGGGGAGAAAGTTGCATCATTGTCTTATTCATGCCTAAAGAGGTTTGCTTTGCAAATGATTATAATAAAAACATACAAAAATATTTTTAAAAATTTAGAAACAAAAATATTACAATTTTTTTAAAGTTCATCTTATTCACAAATTTGTTATGTTCAAAGATCATGACACATATGTTACTTAATTTAAAAAGATAGGAAAAGGTTTTGTAATTGGACACTTTTCAAAACCATGTAAACCCTAATCAACATTTTCAAACATTTGTAAACCTATTAACACATTTTTAGACCTTTGCAAAACCTTAATGAACATATTTGGAATTTTATAAACCCCATACCACATTTTGAAACCTCTATAAACCTTTAATAAATAGTTGTAAACCTTTGTATAGAGTAAAGCTTAATAACAAATAATGAGCATAAAATCAAATTGAAAAAAAAGAAAAAGATTAAGGTACTTACATGGTGGGAGGGTAAATATTGCCATCTTTTTTTGCAACTTGAAGAACAAAAATGGACAACATATCAACAAGTGCCATCACAAAATTTTCATCTTTAGACAAATTTGCAATCAATTTTTTTAGTTTCATAACCCCAAAACTTTCACTATTGATTGAAAGCATTCTTAACCCAAGCCTTAGCATGCTTGTTCTTCTTGTGACCACCTCCATTGAGATTTTATGACTCAATCGCATCAACATCAAAAAACCTAAACTTAAAAACATTTTGAGTAGCAAATTCATCATTAGTGGTGGGAACCACATGGTAATTAGTAATGGTAGCAACATCAAGTTTGGGGGATTAATAATCTTGGTTACCAGAGACACTCGTTACAAGTAGACCTCAAATTCATCTTGACTTTTTGAAATGATAAGGTTTTGATATTTAGTAGGTAATGGAATTTCAACATTTGCTTAAGGTTGGGATGGAACAACACACTTTGGTAGTCGTAGGTACACATTGTTTCCATCATCAGACCACAAAATATTGGCACTTATAGAACTAAAAGATGAAGGTGTGAAATTGGAAGCAAAAGGCACAAAATTAAGAGGTACAAATTTTTTTAAAAGCTCATGTAGGATGTGCAAAATTAGTGGGAGGAGATTCAAATGTTGTAAACACGAATTCAAAAGTGTTTGAAGCTATGGATGTTGTAAACCTTAATCCAGAAAGATTTGAAGGCGTGGAAGGAGGAATCCATATTATAGAAGCTATTGGAACATCAAATAATTCACTTAGTTTAGTAGGGGTTAAATGAGATAAACCTTCAAAGAAAGCAAAATATAGTTCATGAAATTTTTGGCAATACTTCTTAAAAGCAAATTTATCATTATGAATCATTGAATGAAAACAACACTTTAACAAAAAGAGTGAAAAGGAAACAAAAAAAAAGATGCTTACAACCAAGAAAAAAATAATGAAAAATTTTGGGAGGAAAAAAAAACACGAAAGAACAAAAAGAGCATGCATGTCAATAACAAATTTGAATGCACAAGAATCTTGCAAAACAAGACTAAGCAAAACAAGAATTAGAAATTAAAAATGAAAAAAGGAAAAAAAACAATTGAGTGAGTTTTTCAATGTTCCACTATAGAAGAATGCTAAAACACATTGCACATTGCACAAAAACATGCACTGAAAAAGAATGTTAAAGCACAAAGCTAATGCTGCAGATGCAGATCACACACAAACTTGTAGACACTGCTACATCAAGGCCACTCACGAACATAAAAATAAGAACAAAGATGAAAAGAACCAAGAAAATGTAAAAAAACAAGTGAAGAACAAGGAGAAGAAAAAATGGAGAACGGATTAGTAAGGAGGGGAAAAGAAGGAACAAAGGGGAAAAATGAGAAGGGGAGGAAGAAAAAGAGGAGAAGAAATGAGGAGAAAAGGAGGAAATAAAAACAATTGCCATTTTAAATAATATTTCTTACAATAATAGAAATTTGGCCAAAAAAACTAAAATAAAGGTGGCCAAAAGTGACATTGATAGTGCAACAAAACATGTTTTTGTTGTGTGCCTCAAGACATACGCTCCAAATCATAATTATGGTAAGGACACAAAGCCAAAAAAGAAAAGAAAAAAAGAAGTAAGAAACGGAGTAAAGTGATCAAAAACCAATTTTTATTTCTTGTCAAAATTTCTTTTTCGGCAAAATTAAAAATTAAAAAAGTTGAAATTCAACATTTATTGAATTGATCCAATAGATAAACTTTTTTTTTGGAGCTATAAATTTTAATTTAATATTTTGATTATTAACAAAATTTGGCTTCCTCTTTAAAGCAACCATCATTAATTTTATTAAAATAGAAATTTTGGACTGAAAAAACCTAAAATAAAGAAAGCCCCATGCACTTGTCATTGTGCCTTGGGAGATCCTCTCCATTTGCCATGATAAGGCAATTGAGGTGTCTCAAAAGATTGCTTTGATTATAATAAGGACATAAAGGGAAAAAGAGCAAAAAAATTGTGAAAAAAGAACATTAAAAAATAGAGCTAAATTTCAAATCCATATAGGAGAAAGTTTTGTAACTGGTACCTTCCGGATTTTCAACCCCTCCCCTCAACCTATCGACCTCAGGACAAGACCTCAAACCTGAAAATACCGATTACAAAACCTTCTCCTATACATAAAGCACATGAAGTTTTTGGAGGGATGTTGCATTGAGCTGGGAACCCTAGGGATATTGTGCTTGGGGAGAGGTCCCCCATATAACAAGAGAAAAAACTTCAAAGTGTTGTTACTCATATTATAACATGTCATCAAAGCAACTAAACACAACATCTCATATAATTCAAGCCATCAATTCTAATAATCTCATTGACAAGAAGCTTTTTTCTTCACATCTGGGCACAACTTATTCCAAACTTCAAAGCCCTCCATAATGAGCATTTTTTGTACTAATATTACAATCCTAGTGTCTCTCTCTCTCTCTCTCTCTATATATATATATATAGATAAGGTGAAAAATCATAATTAGTCTTTAGTATCAAAGTTTCAAAAAATGTAGATTGCAAGAATTCGGAATCAAACCCTGGCCTAGTGCAGATTAGATACATTAGTTGGGAGCACACTCACCACAAGGACAATAAGAGAACTCCAAAATTGAGTTAGAATTTAATAAAGACATCCCTAAAGTCATCCTCTCTTTCACCCCTACCCCTTCTTTCAGTGGTATCCGCAACATAAGGAAGTTTTCTTAAATCTCAGTATGAAATGCTGAAACTCGCCATTTAATGCACAAGGTTTGAGAGTAATTATACAACGTGCACAAGTAAGAGCAAGTAATTATAGTACTTGTACAAGTAAGAGCATTGAAAATATTTGTAGCAGCAGTGGAGGTGCTCAGGAAAAAGGAAAGAGGGTATGAAACTCAGTTTACGACCAAAATTGGTGGAAAAACTACTGTGTGGCCCAGTTATTTCATTTTGTAAAATTTCATTCCTAGTTACACATGGTTATGCCGAAATTGGCCGTTCTCGCCCCCTAACCGCTTGACTTTACGAATAACTTTAATATGTAAATTCGTTATATGTTTGAAAAGTCCAAAAACAAAAACTAACATGACGAATCTTTAACTTTTAAAATAAATAAATTGTTCAACACTTGAGTGCTAATATTACAATATTCTATCACAATTCACTGAGCCAACATATCAAAATAGAGCCCTTCAGATTTTTGTTAAAATAGGAAATCATATGGGAAGCTCAAAGAATAAAAGGAACTGTAAATCTTCCTTCATTATGAGACCATGTAAACTTATAGCATTATTATACATTTTTGAACCAATTTTTTGATTTTGCAAAATTGTTGATTTTTTGCTGAAAAAAAAATTACAAAAAAAGGGGTTTTTCCGAGAAGTTTTTCTTTCCCCAAAAAACTCACAAAATAACAAATATTTGCCACCAAAAAATGCACTCCTCCTTCATACCACCTGGCAGATCAGATAGAATCTTATGTGTAGGACATATAGCATATTAAATAATTATTTTATTTTGGATATATTATTTTTAGTTTTAAAATAATATATTATTATTTTATGGCCAAGTTGAAGGCTTGTTCCAAATGTGAACCATCACACCTTCTTTGCCATTTTTGGATAGCTCACAAAATGTGAAAATGTGGTAACTACTAGGTAGGGCAATAGGTAGGCACCAAACACCACACGCTTCTACTTCTACTTTTGTACACTTCCAAGTTTTGTTGCAAAAGGCGGCTGAGTGGCCAAGTCCCTATGGATATAGGGCACATCAAATATTGTAGTTGAATATATAATATTCGGTATTACCTTGGTTGTCATCCATAGCCTTACCCTAATTTTTATTTTTATTTTTATTTAATTTATTTTTTCCCCTAATCCTTTGGTTATGTGAATTCATGATATTGTTCCAAGGTGCCAAATAGTCTTTTGTATTATTTATTGTATTTGAGTGTTCAATTGTTTCCAAATTTCAAGGTTCAAGGCTCAAATTCATGAAAGTCATATTTTAACCAGACTTTTTACTCAAGTAAAGTGAGGTACTTGGAGAAAATTCTTAGTGTATTTGGAGGCCCATTATGTTCATGAATATCTCTTAGAAAAATGTAGGGTCAAGTCCTTGGGGGCAGGCTTTATGGGGAATAAGGGCCCCTATGAGGTGGAGTAAAGCACGGGACCAATCCCATAAAGCCTACCCTCAAGGGCATTACATGGGATAAAAATAGAATGATTTTTAATTTTAAAAAATCCATGATATTTAGTAAATACTCATTGGGTATCATAAGAAAATAAATGATGACAAGCTTTTAAAAAGGTAATGCCCATGGAGGTAGGCCATTATTGGTTGTATAAACATATTGTTGGGTGGTTATTTGGTTTTTTAAAAAATTAAAAAAAATCAAAGAGGGTCTTGATGAAGTAACCCAAAATAATTTACAAATTTATAGAATGTTATTTGAACTATTGGACTTTTTTTTTGAGAAATGCAGTGACATATTGAAATTGCTTTTTTAAAGACTTTTGGGAGGCACAGTGACATATCTCAAAGATTTTTTTTTGAAAACCTCCGGTTATTTAAATATAATTTTTACATAGAAATACAATTGAATATCAAAATTGGTTTTTACAGATGTTTGAGAACCATGGTTATATGTATGAAAGAGTCTCCTTGAGAATGACGGTTAGAACTTAGTAGGTACCATTTACCAAGGGCAACAAACACTTTCAGGCCTATGAGGCTTGCAAGGGCCAACACTGGTAACCAAGGTGGTTAGATCACTTGCTTTTTTTTAAAAAAAAATTACCTACTAACTAGTAACAACCCACAAGCAGTTTGTTAGTTGGTAGGTAGTAAAAACAGCCCTTACTTATGTATGAACCATCTACTTACCTAGTAGTCACCTATTTTCTTACCTATCTACTTATCTATGAGACCTAATTCCTATAGAATTGGTTACCAAGGTGAAACCAAATATTAACTCAGTTGAGGTTCATACACAACCGAGTAATAACAGGCATCCATTGGATGGTGTGCGAGTTCACTGTGGCCGGGTTTGCAGATCTTTACACTCGGTAAAGCCCCAGGCAAATGAAGCCCCCCAGCCTTGGGTTATTAGAGTTAACCGTAAAGTAACCCTCTCTTTACCCTGTCTTTGGGCCTCCTTTCACCCCCTATCCCCTCTTTTTGTGGTATCCGCAAAGTAAAGACATTTTAATAAATCTCAGTATGAAATGCTGAGTTCAATACTGATACTCAGCATTTAATACACAAGGTTCAAGACTAATTATAGTAGTTGTACAGTTAGTAGCAGTGAAAATATATGTAGCAGCAGTGGGAGGCGCTCAGGAAAAAGGAAAGACAGGATGAAACAATTGACATAAACCTCATTAACCTAATTATGGTGCACTAATTGGGTGATTATGTGCTAATCACCAGACTATGCACTAATTAGGTTTTTATGTACTAATCACCAGATTTTGTCGCAGAGAGGCGGCAAGACGGAGACAGAAGGTTGGTAGATTCACGTTGTGCGTGCTGTGCTGACGCGATAAGAGCTGCCGTCTAGACATGTACCAAGCTTTTTGAGTGAAAGCCCGCCACATACCACAAAGCACAGCAGCAGCGGCGAGAGTTGCGAGAAAGACCGAGAACGCCACAAGCAAAGGAAAGCAAAGAGAAAGAGAGTTGCAAAGAGAATTATTCCTGTTGAGACTGTCGAGAAAACAGTGCAGAAATCGGTTTTGTCGTTAACTTTTGAGCCCGATCAGTGCCCCCCGCATCCACAAAACAACAGAGAGTTGAACAAAGATCGAGAGAGAGAGAGGAGTGGAGAGACGGAAACTTAAAGGCGGAGGTCGGGGAGGGAAAGCAGGAGAGGCTGGAGAAGGTGGCGTGGACAGTGGGCGGGGGGATATCTGCGGCGTTCTTTTCGTCGTTGGAGAAGTACTCCTGTGTTGCGTTGTCGGTGACGGATAGTGAGGACGACGAGGAGGGTGAGGGGACGACGACGACGCCGCCGCGGCCGGGCTTCTCAGACGTCATGGGCCAGGCGGATGGAATCAGCGGCGCAGCTGGAGGCGAGCTCGACCTCAAGGGATGCGAACGCTTCGTGAGGCATAACCCTCACTCAGATTTGTTCGGAGTTCAGCGATTCCATCACATCGAGTTCTGGTATGCGCCGGCGGGGGAGCTCTCGTGACTGTTTTGCTGATTTGAAATTCTGCATATGCTTCAAGAATTCTGCACAATACGGTCCATGTTTTGCTGCAAGAAATGAAACCCTAACTGGCTGGTTAGGCGGAGATTGAAGCGACTTTTGTTGCCTCTTGTGATTGATGCTTCTGGAACTTTTTTTTTAGATGAGAGAGTTGTTGTGTTTTTGGTCTAACTTTTGTTAGAAGATCTTCTTGTCCGTTATGTTCTTTGATGAAAGGGAGTGCAGCAGAAGTGAGGATGCTGACTTCTGTAGCTAAAACTCAGGTGTGGAGATGCTTCAAACACATGGCGGAGGTTTTCATGGGGTTTAGGAATGCATTTGGTGGCGAAATCTGATCAGACAACAGGCAATCAGACATACTGCAGCTATGCAATTCAGTCAAATGAGCTTGTGTTCGCATTCACAGCACCTTACTCTTCGAAAATAGATCAGACCAACACCAAAAAGCCACATCCAGGTTTCCACAGTGAAGAGGCACGGGAATTTTCTGCCAAACATGGTTTGGCAGTAAGGGCAGTAGGAGTTTTAGTGGATGATGCACATGAGGCATACCGAGTGAGTGTTGAGAATGGAGCTGTCTCTGTTTTGGCTCCACAGGTTCTTACAGATGAGTTGAAAGGGCCAGGGGGTAAAATGGTGATAGCAGAGGTTAAGCTTTATGGGGATGTGGTGCTCAGGTATGTTAGCAACCAGGGGTTTAAGGGTTCCTTCTTACCTAATTATGAGGACATAGAGTCTCTGCCCCTCACATATGGGCTTGTACGGCTTGATCATGCAGTTGGCAATGTGCACAAGCTTGCGGAAGCAGTGCAATATGTTACCAAGTTTACTGGATTCCATCCGTTTGCAGAGTTCACAGCTGATGATGTGGGAACGATGGAGAGTGGATTGAACAGCATGGTGTTAGCAAGCAATAATGAAATGGTTTTACTTCCACTTAATGAACCCACATTTGGTACTAAACGGAAGTCCCAGATTCAAACATATCTTGAGCACAACGAAGGTCCAGGGTTGCAGCATCTGGCTCTGATTTGTGATGATATTTTCTCAACTTTGAGGGAGATGCGCACTCGCACACAAGTTGGAGGCTTTGATTTTATGCCCAAGCCCCCCCCTACTTACTACAAGAACATGTCTAAGCGGGTGGGTTCTGTTCTTACAGAGCAGCAAATCAAGGACTGTGAACAGCTTGGGATTCTTGTGGATAAGGATGACCAAGGTGTACTGTTGCAAATTTTCACCAAGCCTATTGGTGACAGGCATGTCACATGGCCCCTCTTCTTCATCAATAATTTGATCTCTGTTTTTTGACACCCACCATACCAGTTTTTCAAGAGTAGTTTTGATTGCATCTCTCTGTTGGTTGCTGTGTCTTTTACATCCTTTTCAAATGGTGGGCTGCATATTTCCATGTTCCTTTGTTACAAGCATGCTACATGGAGGTGGTACCTGACATGACACATTTTTGACACATTTTGCAGGCCAACAATCTTCATAGAGGTCATACAGAGGGTGGGCTGCATGGAGAAGAACAGTACTGGTGTTATTGTCCAGAAGGGAGGATGTGGTGGCTTTGGCAAAGGAAACTTTTCGGAGCTCTTCAAGTCCATTGAGGAATATGAAAAAACACTAGATGGAACTCTTCAAGCAAAATCAGAGTGAAGACGGTGGTAAGAATCTGCATATGGGCCCTCTAATGACTACAAAAGTTGTTACAGATGTCAGTGTGGCTTGTGGCAAGATGCAAATGCAGATTTAGATGGAAGTTTTTTATATGGTCCTTGATGTGAATAAGATGGGTTTGGATCTGTATTTGAAGCTCTTTCCAGTAATACACAAGAAAGGGAGTCATGGGAAGTGCATGTTACAGGATTTCTTAGCACTTTGTTGTTCTCTGTCCTGCAGTCCCTTGAAGGGTTTGCTGCGGTTGCATGTCTTGGAATGTGAAGCAACACATCCAAAAGAAACTTTTTATTTTTGAAGGATCAAAATAGTCTTTACTGGAATGGGTATTGCTATGGATATTCTTTGCAGAACATTTTGAATCCACTTTTTGTCAAGATGAGAGATGGGTTGTTTCAGGATGGAAATGTAGAAATTTATGTTTTGCAGCCTTGGTTTTTAATTATATCTACTGCCATAAGCTTTCAATGTACATGTAGGACGGAGTGGATGGGTATTGTTTGATGGATACCATCACCTTTGCAATTTTATCTAGGCTGGCAAACAGTTTTTTCCATTCCATCAGATGCTCAATATTGCCTGTTCAAGAATGCCCAATATGATTTATTTTTGCAACTAGCAACTACTCAAGAATTGAATAAGATCAAAGGTGAAGTTAAAAGTATATTGGGAACAATCAAACCCATGAATAATTGTCATGCATGCATCAATCAAACCTGGGGAATTTTGACACACAATTTTGGTGTTTGAATAATGACATAAGGGGAGAGTGCAGTAATTACTTCAATGAAAAACCTTTGGTTCCAATTCTTTACAGAAATTAGAGCAGTTCTGGTTCCAGCTTAAAGTTCCACAAACTGATTCCAAAATTAGACCTGGTTCCACTTTAGAGTTTACTAACCAGAACTAAAACTGGCGGTTCTAACCAGCCAAACTGGGTAACTGCCCAACACTGGTGCAAACATGGCAGTTGTAAAAAGTGGTGTTGGAAACAAAAAAAAAGAAAAAGTTTAGAGACAAAAGAGTTCATTGTACAATCAAAGTTGAGACAATTGAAGGAATGGTGGAAGCTTGTGTTGTTATGGACAGCACTGAGCTTTGTTGATAGTGGCGAATTGCAAGGTAAATCAATACAAATGTGCAATGCTATACAGATTCACTTGCATTAAGCAAAGATATTCTTTCGGACTCAGATTGCACAGGCTCCCGTCTCCATGGAGATTGGACATTCATCACATTTGGGGAACGTTGGTCCCTTTCATACTTAATCCATGGCTCAAAGCTTCTGCCTCTCTGACGATTCTCAGCTGTGTTGCTCCCTTCGTCATACATGTCTGATTGCAATAATGAAGTGCAGACTTGCACAGCATCATGGACTCGCACAAAATACCAGGACTCACCTATGAGCTGGGGTATGCCTGCTCGTGCTAGTGTCACCATGACTTTGTGATTGGGGTTGCACAAAGCAATCTGAATAACATCCTCTGTTAGTACGATTTCAATATTCTAGGAGAAACATGTGTTTGCTGTTGCACCTTGCTCATCAACGTTTGGCTTCTGAGTGAATTTGTAAAGCAATCACAGTAATTCATTAGAAGATTGTGCAAATGTTTTCAATATGGGAGCGCCCTGAAGATTTAGTACTCTCTGATTTCGACTGTGAAAGACCATGTACAGCATCACAGATTGAGAATCCATTGACAGTTTTTCAAGGAAGAGATGGACCTGGATGTTACGAGCCTTGTATTCTTGGTATATCTCCTTAATAGCATGGATCCCAGTAGAGTCAATGTATGTTACCGCTGTACATCACAAATAGGCACCATCAGTCCAAACAGGAATAGAAATTCACCAATATTTTAAGGTACTATGCTTCTTCTCAGCCCCACTCCAATCTAAAAATCTGTTCATCAACATAAACCATCTGAAAGTCATGAGAGGGGGTGTGCCACAAAGGAAGGACAAACATACGGGACATTTCAATGATGAGAAAATGAAGGCGCCCAGTGTCATGTCCCCTCTTTGATGAAACCCCTGCTTGTAGCTCAAACTCTCGCAGCCTATTCTGACAAGGGGGAGAGAGAACATCATTAATTACTGATCGTCAGAATCCTAAGCAAGGCTGGCAAGATGACAACATGGGGCAAGCAAAAAATGCAGTTTGGGTACCTGTCTTTAATGAAGTTGATGTTGGCAAAGTAGATGGGAGAATCTATGCGAAGGATGATCATGCCATGATAAATGTAGGCATCTGGATATTGTATAACATTTCTGTAGACAGTGGTTCCTGGTAGCCGGCCTAGCACCACTGCAGCCATAGTCCAAGATACCCTTCTTATGATTGGCTTATCAAGTCAATAAGGCATGTAAAATGAGTAAATGCATGCTAGTGCAATAAAAAGAATATCAAGGATAAGAGATTCGTGGGTCAAGGTCAATTGGTGATTTGACACATTACAGTGGAATCCAACATCCAGGTTTGCCTGTAAGTTGAGAATGGTTTACCCATATGGGGGTTTGCCGATTCATAGATGACAAAGGCAAGAGATAGGCCCACCTGATGGACATCAATCACCACCACATCTCCAAATCAGATCCCACACAAATCCAAGCATTCCGATATCAGATGCTACCTGTGAAACTCCCTACAGCAATCTATCATTGCACATTGTTTTGAGTCAAGCATGCCTAGGAATTCAAAGCACATTCTGCCCCAATAATTTGCAATCACATTGAGTCAATAAGGTAGACCAACATATTTTGGCAGCCTCAGAGGACACAGGAAGTATGAAGAAGCACTCACCCCAACCAACACACCAATCTCAATGCCTAGAAAAAGTGTGAAGATGCTGGCTGCCAGCCAAAGCAGGAAGTCTTTCTTATCCACAGACCACAGAAATATTGCCTCATCATAGTCAACCTGAAGGATTAAACCCCAGTTCAGCCAGACATGTGGGAGTCACAAGTTCTTCTCATGGTGGATCGGTCTAAGTGAACTTTCATCACACTCTCACATGCCTAGGTCATGAATACATGTGATAGGGGAAAGAGTTGCAGAGGTGAGGATTAGACATACCAAGCCAACAACAGCAGAGATCACAATTGCAGCCAATGCACACTGCAACCATGAGTTATGACCCAGTCAGGAGGTTGTGCTGTCAACAGATTTCATAGAACCATGTAGAATTTCAACAAACTAACCTAAAGTTTGTGACGCATACCACCACTAATCCTACAAATAGCAGGAGGAAAGATGCTACGCACCTGTGGAATACCAGCAAAGAGGGGAGTCAGGAACTGAAGGGCTGAACACAGAACAAGCCCCATCACCAAACCAGCTACCCCCGTTTTTGCTCCTGTCTCATTCATTACAGCTGACCTAGAAAATGACCCTGCATGCACATCATGATCAAAAAACCACAGCTCGCTTCAAGTGCCCATGAAGATAAAAAGACCAAACGGGAACTCAGGATTACTGAATGATGGGTCAAACTGACAATCAGCTGCAAGCTCTTGTGTCTTGATCAACTGAAAGTTGCAATCTTTTCTGATGCAATCTGGCATTGTATGTTTCAGTTACATCTTCATAACTCATGGAGGTGGAACATGTGCACAGTAGTCCTTAATATCAGGATAGAGACTTATCTTCATGAGTTTATACCTGTGGATGGATAGGCTGAGAAAGCAGAACCAAATATGTTGGCCACTCCAAGCCCAAAGAGCTGCTCAATCAGAAACCCACCACCCCAATGCACTAGTTGGTTGCAGACTTCCATCTGGCCTTCTGAAGTCAAAGAGGCAGACATTCTATTGTACAATATGCTCACAACAATGGTCCATAAGAGGATTCAAATTTGTATACCATTAGAGCAATTACTGGGTTTCTTCTTACATGACCATCATCTGCATCATCATGATGGAAGACTCAAGCATCCACAGCAATGGCATCAATGAGCTACCTCTTGGTTGGAGTCGAGCTCATAGCCATTCTTGGCAGCCAGAGCTTTTGCAATGCCTACCGACTCCTGATATTCACAAAAACAGAAAACTATGAACATTGCACATTCTTTATAAAGGTAACATTGCACAGCACTTCTATCACGTACTTGCACATGAGAAACTGTACCAGTATAGCAACTCCAGTTATTAGAGCTGCTGTGGGCAATAGTCGACTTGCAGCCTCAAATCTATAATCCAGAGACAACCCCGGAAGTCCTTGTGGAATAGGCCCCACCTGTGACAGATGGTTTCAGTGTATCAGAAACCTTAACTGTGCTGACCACTTTCATTTGCCTGTGTTTATTGAATTCTTTTCAAGCAAAGTATTTCAAACTGCAAATTGGGCGAGCAGAAATGTCTCCTTGCTATACAGTGAGATCAAGTATCGGGAGTGGAAGTTAAGAAACGTACCACACTGATAGAGGAAGGCCGAACCAGCTTGACAAAGATTGTGCTGAAGAACACAGCTGTAATGGGCCCTGCTGCACGGAAGTACTTCAAGTGTTTGTACGTCTTGCCCTGTACATCACAACACCACAACATGATGGAAGCAGACCTCAGCAGTCAGTGAGAGGTAAATTCACTTCCTCAGAGAATCAATTAGCTAAATGAAGAATGAAAATCATGAGTACCCAACCACTCTTATGCAATCCTGAACCTGGCTAATGACAATCTTGTTGCACTATATTGTAGGAACATCCTGAGCATTGAGAATTTTAAAAAATAAATCAGAGAGTATAAATAATATATCTGTAGGAGCAGAAACTGCTGCAGAGATTGGTTATGCCAGACTTACCACATGCTTCATAATTAGTAGAACTGCCAGGACCACAGATCCCATCACAAATGGTTGCCACTTAAACTGCCAGTCATTGCAATGTTACACAGATGAGCACTTGCAGATCAGACATGGTAATCAGACATAGCAAAACATAGAATAAGAAAACCAATATATTGATGCACATCAATAGATCATACTGTAAACACCAACTCAACCACAAACAAACTGAGTTCACATTAGCAATATACAGATTGAGGAAAATGACAGGCTACAACTAGTGAGGATGGTTTGAAAACTGAGTGTCACCTGTGAGCGACCTTCATAAATACTCTCTACAAGAGGTATAATTTTACTGCTTCTTGTAACGCTGTACCCAAGGAAACTCTTTGCTTGTGAGAATGCTATGATAATTGCTGAAGCTGATGTAAACCCTGAAATAACAGAATGGCTGATGAAGCGGATCAGCCACCCTAGTCTGCACCCTTTCAAACCCAACTTGATCTGAGTTCTATTTTGATTTCACTTCCTTCACAATGGCTCCTATCCAAGAATGATTTCATTTAGGGTTAAGTAAGAAGATTCACACAACTTTGAAAACTAATTTGATGAACCACACACTGGGTTAAGTACCACAATGAGCAAATGAAACAAGACATTACCTCAATATGCCCATCAAACATTCCAAAACACCAACCATTAGTGCAAGTAAGATTGCGAGTTGGGTGTACTCTATATCAGCACCCTCCTTTGATAAATCCACAATAGGTGTCAGCCCATTGGATATCAATAGTGAGACCAGGGCCACAGGACCAATAGCTAGCTGACGAGAAGACCCAAATAATGCGTACACAAAAATGGGGATGAAGCCAGAATCTGCAAGACAGAGCACCAAGGACTCAGATACACAGATCAGAGATATCCTATCATACCGCCCATTTGTTGTCCACTCTATTATAAGTCCTCACTTTATGAACTTGATCTGGAAGAAAAGCTGCAAATGATACATAAATGTGTCTTTTGACTTATAAGCAGCAACAACAAGTCCATGACTTGATCCTCTCAGTCCATGTCTGTCCATCCACCCATATGTCTGTCTGTCCGTTTGCTGCATATCAATCTGTGTGCCTGGATCTTTACAGCATGTCAAAGATTTCAAGGCAGCAAGCACAAATCTTGAGACCACTGTCTCTCGGTCCAGTTGATGCCACAGCAATCATGTATGTTTCTTCTGCCTGTTTGTCATGTATAATCAGTGTCCCTGGATGTCTCCAGCATGTCAATGGCAGCTACAAAGCTTTATAAGCAAGCAAATCTTAAGAGCAGAAATTCTGTGTCCAGAATTGGAACTTACAGAGGCCATAGATGGGGTGAAGTCCTGCAAGCCTCGCATATGACATTGCCTGCTTGATACCCGATCCAGCACCCACAAAATCACCCACCCTCCATTTGTGACACACTTTGCGGATTTAATCCCTTGGCACTCACTGTGAGATCCTCAACCTCTCTTCCAGTTGTAGTGAGTGCGCTACGGAGTGTGGTTTGCAAGAAAGAAAGCAGCAGACAACAAATTCTGTTCTCACATGTGGGGTCTCTTTTTACCTGGGGGACGAGCATGGTGCCGACGGTGATACCAGCAATGAGGTCGACCTTGAGGTAATTCCGCACATCGTAGGTACGAAGCCACCGCACCGCAGGCACAAGACGCTCCAGCAGGTCACGCCAATCCTCAGCAGTCCATGTCGCAGCAGCAGCAGCGGAAGAAGAAGAAGAAGAAGAATCCATAGACCTGGAAGCAGAAGTTCGTGAGCTGGTTGTGGGATGGTTCACAGACAGCAGCTTCACGGGGGACGATCGACCTGCCGATCGACTCCCTCTCTCTCCGAAAGGCGCGTGTGTTCTCACGTTCTCTGCAGCAGCATCCATGTTGAGTGCAACACACTTTGCCCTAAGAATTTAAAAACTCGAATTTCCCCCAACTTCGAAATCAGAGCGATCGTGAATTCAGCTCAAATTTCGTCAGAACAGAACACGCGAGAAACCCAAGAAACTCGCTCGCTCAAGCGCACCCACAAATCTGGAAACCAATCTGCGGCCATATATGTCCAAAACGACTCGAAGCTGCTCCCTCCCTACTCCTCAAGAATTACAAAACACAAATGGAAGAAGAATCCATTTACAGCGGGAATCCATTCATGCACACAGGTGGGTGGTCGAAGCTAAGAACCAATGCACACATGAAACCTACCGAACCATGAATCTGAATCGAAGCTCGGTTTCTCCTATGGTGGGTGGAGGGAGGGAGGGAGGGAGATCACAGCTAAGTTTCCTGGGGATTGATGGCTATTGAAAGTGGGAAGAGAAAATGCTATATCTGTTCAGAAAAAAAAGATTGCTGCTGGAGAAAACTTGGAACGAACACGAAGAATTGAATTGCTCGAGAGTTCTATCTTGGACGAACAAGAAAAAAATTGTTGGCAACAAAAGCAAGAAACAAACGAAGAGGATGTTGTTGGTGTACAAGGAAAAAGTTGCAGCAGCAAGTCGTGATGTCAGTGGAAAGGGAAGAGCGAGCTTTTGGCTGTGGATTGCATTGTTGTTGGTTTTCTTCATCTTCTTCTTCTTCTTCGGACGACGACGACGACGAAAAAGACGAAGAAGGTGGAATTCAGTCTCGGACTGCTGCTGCGTTCATTGCACGGATTCGCGCGCGGATTTAGTGCAGCTGTCGCGGAGGTTCATTGCACCCAGACAATGCACTGTTTTTTTTTTCCTTTTTTTGTCCCCCTAAATTTAGTAATGTACCGGAATAAGTGATTTTTTTATTATTTTATTATTTCGAATTTCAGATGTTGCGTCATTGGCTAGCATTAAAATGGCGACAGGTTTTTAGAACTGTGTAAAGCAGTTTCTTTACTTTACAATGTAAAATAAATAGTTTATTTT